>Ga0099823_1002889_pt1 | contig 15899 bp, 8 predicted proteins | sample CowpearedBW_FD_76831 | JGI IMG/M metagenome (GOLD analysis project Ga0099823, IMG submission 76831) | Root nodule microbial communities of legume samples collected from California, USA - Cow pea red BW | ecosystem: Host-associated > Plants > Roots > Nodule | place: USA: California | collected...
AAGTCTCTATCACTCAACTGCAACAAACAAACAACCGCTGAGAACAAACCCAGCGCCTGCAAACACGCTCCCTCATGACATTGATTCACACGTGCCGCAAAAGCGAGTGAGGGACCCCACGGTAACCCGGTGAGGTTGTCCATACGGTATTGAATTGTATATGACTGGTCGCGGTAGTACCGTTTAAAAAAAATTGTTCACTTTATTGGGTCACACCAAACAGAGCACAGAAAAAAATAAGGTGAAATGAATATTGATTTCAATTCCGCCACTGAACTCAGAACCCAAGAAACCATTCCAAGGGAGAAGAAGATTAGGGAGGAGAAAGAGTTAGTTAGTGGCGAGTGAGTTCAGTCTTCCTCCGAGGAAGAGGAAGAGTCTAGGATAGTAACGGTGAGAGCCTTCAATCTCAACCGTTTGTTTCTTTATTGTTTCCCTAACCGCCGTGGATGGGCCAATCGGCGTCCTCGGCTGCAGCCGTCGCTTGTCGTCGCCAGAGGGACCAAGGCAACCGCTCTGTCAATATCTCTAAGACCAGATCCACAGCCTCGGTTTCGCCGATGGTTAGTTATTCCTGTGGCAGCGGCGAAGGCGACAGCGAAAACCGCCGTGTTGAGGCGGTAACTGATGGAACCACCGACTACATATCTGATCTCCCTAACGAGTGTCTGGCCTCGGTGTTTCAGTTTCTTAGCTCCGCTGATCGGAACCGCTGTTCGCTCGTTTGCCAGCGGTGGCTCCAGATCGAAGGACAGAGCCGCCACCGTCTCTCTCTGAACGCGGAATCAGAGCTGTTTTCGGCGATTCCGTCGCTCTTCTCTCGGTTCGACTCGGTCACGAAGCTTGCGCTGAAGTGTGACCGTAGATCCGTGAGCATACGCGACGACTAGCTGGTGCTGATCTCGCAGCGGTGCCCTAACCTCACGCGTCTAAAGCTACGCGCGTGCCGAGAGCTAACCGACGCCGGTATGGAAGTGTTTGCCAAAAACTGTAAGGGATTGAAGAAGCTTTCGTGCGGATCGTGCACGTTCGGATCCAAAGGAATGAACGCGGTGCTCGACAACTGCGCCTTGCTGGAGGAGCTCTCCGTGAAGCGCCTCCGCGGAATCACTGATGCGGCGGCTGCGGAACCGATTGGACCTGGTGTCGCGGGGTCGTCGCTGAAGACCATTTGCCTGAAGGAGCTCTACAACGGACAGTGTTTCGGAACGCTTATTCTCGGCGCGAAGAATCTAAAGACCTTGAAGCTTTTCCGGTGCTCTGGCGATTGGGACCGGCTTTTTCAATTAATGGCAGATAGAATGACTAAAATGGTTGAGGTTCACCTCGAGAGGCTTCAGATTAGCGACATTGGATTGCAAGCAATCGCGAATTACTCGAATTTGGAGATTCTGCATCTTGTTAAGACTCCTGAATGTTCTGATATTGGACTTGTTGCTATTGCAGATAGGTGCAAGCTTTTGCGGAAGCTTCACATTGATGGATGGAAGGCCAATCGAATTGGCGATGATGGGTTGATAGGTGTTGCTAAAGGTTGCCCTAATTTGCTTGAATTAGTACTAATTGGGGTTAACCCAACTAAGGCGAGTTTGGAAATGTTGGCATCTAATTGCCAGAATCTTGAGCGTTTGGCTTTGTGTGGAAGTGATTCGGTCGGTGATCCTGAAATTTCTTGCATTGCTGCTAAGTGTGTCGCTTTGAAGAAACTGTGTATTAAGAGTTGTCCTGTTTCGGATCAAGGGATGGAGGCATTGGCGAATGGGTGTCCCAATTTGGTGAAAGTGAAGGTTAAGAAGTGTAAGGGGGTTACCCCTGAGGGTGGGGATTGGTTGAGGAGGACTAGGGGGTCAGTTGCTGTTAATTTAGATACTGGTGAGGCAGAACTTCAGGAAGCTAGTGCTAGTGATGGAGGGGCACAGGAAAATGGTTTAGAGTTCCCTCAAATGCCTGCCCAAATCGCTGCGGCAGCATCATCAGCATCGGGCAGCACCGCCCGATCTAGTTCGTTCAAGTCGAGGTTAGGACTTTTATCTGGGAGGAGCTTAGTTGCTAGCACTTTGAGGAGATGGTCGGGTGGTAGCACTAGTGCACGCCATGGTTAGGGGCAGGGCCAAAGCAAACCTTAGTCTTTGACCATTTTCATTATTTTGTGCTGTATCATTTGATTGTTATGTGTCCTGTACTTAAATTTGAAATTTATGCCGTGTGATGTTTATTGGCTTTTGAAATTGAAGCTTCACGGTTGAAGTGACGGTCACATTCTCTCTTTCTCTCACTCTCCAATCATCTATGGTGCTCTACTTTGTTTGGTAAACTCTGTTACGTGTCCTAACTCTCTCCCAAGGCATACCATAAAAATCCATGTCTTTTATACCATACGAGGTAATGATATACCTATTAAAAAACTAGAATTATAAAAATCTTGGTCACTTGTTAACTTGTTTGAATTTTTTATCAGTATTTCTCTTTTGAATTTTGTCTGATTCATATTCATATTCATACTCCCTAGCGTACCACAGTAATGTGTCAACTCAATCAGGATAACTGGATTTCATTTTGGATTGGGAAAAACTGTCGCGTGTTAGCAAGTGCAGTTTCCGGGTGGATAATGAGGACTGACTTTTATGTGATTTTCTGATCATGATTGGTGTTCTATGTACAAACTATTGTATTGTGTCAGATGTTTGACAGTGGATGGGCAGAGGATATGCTTTGTTTTCTGTGCATGGTCTTGGACGATTACACAAATGAAAGCTAGCATGCAGAAAAAGCTCTCTTGTATTTACATGTTTTCATTTTGGTGATGACATTTGCTTGGCATTTTGGGGTTGCAACTTAGAGTATCCAGTCTAATCGATATATCCAAGACTTCTGTATGAGTTTGAGATGATTTGATTTCTTTGGCAGCATGCAGTTTACATTTTACTTGCATCCATTTGTCAGTTGGAAAGACAAAGGCAAATAAACTGGTTCTTATGTTTTGATGTACTCCTTCCTCCGAGCTTTTCCTTCTAATTGTTCATACCATTTCATAATATAATCAGTGCTATTTGAGGTTAAAATTCTCCAGGGGCCTGATGTCATACGTTGCAGGCTTGATTTATGTTTCGAGATTTCGTTAAACTGTCAAGGTTTGTGGAAAAAAATATGTTGATTTATTTTGCTCATGTTTATCTTGTACATTTTGTTGCCATTTATCTGTCGCAAAAATGGTGCTATTTCCCAAATGCTTGTATCACCATATGTACACAGTTTAATGGTATACTTGCGGTGAACTTCTGGATCATGTCTTCGTGCCTTGATATAGCCAGGGACGATTTGTTTTTGCTGACAACAAAATACAAGTGTGGATTAAAGTTATAGAACATTTTTTGTTATTTTGAATGCAAAGTTGAGTATTCCAATACATGAATTGAGAAGGAAAGATGCTGTTGGACTAAAATTACTTTTAGATGTTTGACTTGAATTCAAAAAAAAATTTCTTTAAACTTCTCAGTTCATAAATTCTTCTAATAGAATGTGATTCATACATGTGAGTGCCAACACGCCCTATTTGTGTTATGATGGATTCATGTACCTAGATTTATCTATTTCGTTAAAGTGAGAGATAGATTTAGTCTTGATATTCTTTAAAGTATAAAAGCACATGATTGTATGAAATTTGTTTGGATGTCACTTTTGAACAAGGAATTCTTGGAAGGCCAGAACACGATAGCGACGAAGGGAGAAAAGTAAAACTGCTCCATTTTGCAGAAGCGCGTCGTGAAAGCCATTACCATTTGTGGTTAAGTCTAGTCACAAAACTCAGATTGTGAACCGATTTGGCAATTGGTGTGGTTGAAATAATGGTTCAGAAATATTGATGAACTTTCTCGAATCAAACGAGAAAATTGATCACTCGATGGTTTACAATTCATACAAAACCAGCGGATTCTTTTTAGTTTCAGTGATAAAAAGAAAAGTGATTCCCAATGACAAATCATGTTCAGTCCTGAGTCATAGCTTTTGTCCTTAACTGGATCACGACAGCACCAGAAAAGAAGTTAGAGGTCTTTGTTGACTTACCAAAAGTTGGTTCTGTGCTCCAATAATGTCAATTACCATATTCTATCTTCTATTTTCAAGCATTTAATCACTGACTCGTTAAAACGATATACAAGTTTATTGCTGTAAAATTGAAGTCAACACCGCGAGACACGTTGATTTTTTATTTTTATGGGCATTATTGAGAGGCCAATCGTTTTCTTAATTGGTGAAAATCCTTTCATTCTAAATGGTGGGATGTTATTGGTATTGTTACTGTAAAAGCTGAAATAGTATTAAGCTAGAAACATTTGATGTATAATCTTTGTAGTGCTAAAAATATTCAATGTATATTTTTCAAGTGACGGTGTATATGTTTATTTATACTTAGAAACAGCGAATATTTATCTTTTATTTAGGAGTAGTGAGATGGTATTGTCTTTGAGGAGTTTGATTAACAAAATTAGGGTTTATTCTTTTAAGTGGGCCTCTAGTCTAATTCTGATATCTAAATATATCACTCATCTTAAGATTGAGAGTTGTAAGGGACCAGGTATAAATATAACATTTCGTAAATGTAAGGTGTATGCAAAAGAAAATCAATTTGAATCGAATTATTGTGGAACCGGAATAAATTTCACTAGTTTAAAATCAAATCAATTTTGCTGAGTTAACTGGTTTTGTAATATCGATTAGTTGGTTCTCAAGTGATTTATACTAAAGTTCTACGTTGAATAAAATGTGGAAAAGGGAAAAATTAGAAAACTATAAAGAGTTTATTTGAGTATTATCACCACAATTTAACAATTTAATTTAATAAGAGAGTTGACTTAAGTGTTCACATCACAACTTCATAAATTTTTTAGACGTGTGAGAGACTTAGGTAATTGTGCATCATAAGAAAGTTTGCAATTTTTTTCTAGAAAAATTATAAGAAAAAGTTTGTAACAAAAAAATTTAAATTGTACTATACTTTCCAGTTTTAGTCAGAAAATTATATGCTGAAAATAATAATATTTTGTTGAGTAGTTGTGGATACAAATTTTGAGGTCTTGAACTATATTATGTTTCATTTAAATTTCATACTTCCGTTTCATTATTAAAAAGAGATGATTTTCCTATGGCGTAATCGATAAGTGTCTAATATTAATAAAATAATATATTATTCAGACACCTATTTTGTATAAATTTAATGTAAAAATCACAAACAACCTTCCTCTTTTCCATTAAAATATAGAATGAAGAGAGAAGAAATATTAAAAAGTGAAATTTAATATATTTGCGTTGTTTTTGTAGAAAAAAAAAAGAAATTAAGAAGTTGGTGTAAAATCTCAAAGTTGCATATTAGTCGGAAGATATGAAATGAGAAGATTCAAAATATGATTCTGGATTGATTTTGGCACCGCTACCAAGGATTTGTGCTAAAATTAATTAGTAGTTTATAATCACCTTGAGATAGTTGTATATTTGTGTAAATTTTTGCAATAGTTACTTATTTAAAAATGTTTATATTTTTACGTTGCTCCGCTCAATTGATCTTGAGTTGATTGTGCATGCCAAGAAGAGAACAAGAAACAATCTTGTTGTTTGATCCAAAAATAGGAAAAAACTGCTAGAAGGAACAACAACAAAAACATGAAGAAGAGACAACAGACATAGCTCGAGCAGCAACAATAGCAAATTGGAGAAAACTCACTGTTTCCGAGCTCAATTCAGCATAATCAAAAGGAATCAATGGCAGAACGTATGAACAGAGAAGATTACTAGGAGATTATATGCTACAACAAGGGCCAAGACAATTTTGAAACATAGTTAAAGCTACTAAGGGTGTGGAAATGAAATCTGCTTTGCTGTCATTAATCACTACAAATCAGTTTGCATGAATGAATATTGAAGATCCCTACAATCAGTTAACAACTTTCTATGAATTATATGACACCATAGGGATAGCAAGAGAGGATGAGGAGGCAACATATCTCAAATTGTTTCCTTTTTTATTAATTGGAAAAGAAAAAATTTGGTTGCAGTCTCAACCAAATCAAAGTTTGGTGAAGTGGAAGATGTTAAAAGAAAATTCTTAATCAAACTTTTTCCACCACCAAGATATTTAAATGTCAAGTCAACAATAACAACTTTCTTACAAGGACCAGATGAGTCTTTATATGAAGCACGAGAGAAATACAAATCTCTTCTCAGAATGTGTCCAAACCATAAATTTGATGATGTGATAGAACTTAATATGTTCTACAATGAACTTAGGTCAGAAATCAAAATGTTTTTGGATGCTTTTGCAGGAGGTTTTTACTATGACAAAGAATGTGATCGAAGCAAACAAAGTGAATTATCAGTAAAAATATTTTTTTTATATAAATCTTCCACATAAGTTAATTAAGAAAATTACTAATAGATTGTAACTTGTATAAGCAGGTTTTCTATGAACAACCCTCTTTATATCACTTGTATAGAATCTACGTTAAAATAATACTTATATTTTTAAGCAAGTCTTGTGAACAGAATTCAATCGGATATGCTGTGTTGGTACCGTTTCTCGTTAAACGTTTCAGTCAAAAATTTAACCCATAATAAAAGGAACAAGCTTAACTGAGGAAAAGTTACTCTGTATCATCATCTTTCAGATAGATTGGCATGAAATAGAGAAAATTCTGCAAAGAAAATTAAAATATTTTGGTGCTAAAGCAGCACTTACGACAACCCAGTAAATGGCAATTCTCAAGGCGATTTGGCCAATGCAGTTTTGAAGGTACTTCAGCCGAAGTTCATATGCCTTCCAAATACGCGAGTAAACTATATGAAATCTCAAGGCAACTTAATGTCTCACATTAAGACCTTGGTGAGAAACCATCGACGCTTTTATTTTACCCAATACATTTTATATCAAAAAGGAACCAAGCCATGTACAATCATGATGAGATTCTTAAGATTTTATGATTATAGAAGAGTAGAAGTAAGGCTAACAAATCATGATAAAAGTTCCTTACAAAGAACCTGGACTATCCTCCTTTAAATTTTAGCTTTGATAAACAACGATAAAATAATTAAACAAGATTGTCTCAGGATCCAAAATAAAAGATAATAATCAGCTGTTACTTTTGGAACTAATGGTTACCTTTATATGGTCCACCTATCAGCACTAGAAACTTGAAATAAGACGTTTGATACTTAAGAGTGCGACAAAATTATAATGGTGGATACGATCCAGTGGCACCTAGCGTTGCCCATGAATCGTGAAGAGATATACACAACTCGATACGGTTCTATTACTTGGTTTTCTTCTCCTTTTCGACCTGGGGTTTTCGGTATAATATTATCTGACTTAGGATGGTAAAATTTGTTGCGACACCAATTGCATAGCCCAAGAGAACTTCAAAAAAATTAAGAAAAAGTCACAATAATATGAAATAGTAAAGAAAGACATTTAAAATAACAATAGTCAATGAAAGATTTTGGTACGTATCAAGTCAAGGAGGGCGAAGACATTATTTTTGAAAGAAAGATATGTTTTATTTTAAATACAAAAAAAATGGAAACAATTCATAGGTGGCTTCAATATTAACAATGGAAACTGAGTCACCATTTTCTTGGTAGTATCAGGACTTCACGTCACAACAAGACAATACTTACACAAGTATATACAAGATTTAAAACATGGAATTTGAATCTACCGCTCCTTAAGGCTTAAGAAAAGCAAGTCTATAGAGTGCTCGAGTTCTCGAGAGCTCTACCCTTCTTATTCACTAGATCATCCAAGGGACCTATGAACTATATATCTTCATATGATGTATTATTACGATGTGCTATCATCCTTGGGAAAATCAACATATTGTCTTGCTTATAAAGAACCATACATCTTATTTGAAAATAACAGTGTCATATTTCTAAGAAAAAAAATTCCAATCCTAGCACTCCATTCAATGTAGTCTTTAGCTACAAACAGTAGTTTAGTTGTTTTTATCTCTTATTTTCAAAAGCAAAATTAACAGTATCAGATATGGAGGGGAAATACACACATGGGAGATGTTTTGGAACTATCTTTGAAAAAACACAATGTTGAAGTACTTGCTTTGATGTAGTAGACCACTTAATTCCAAATACTATCTTTTTCTATTGCGAACATCTAACCATAAAAACTACAACCGCTACCCTCAAAAACTACACCTTATTTTTTCTTCTTATTTTAAGATTTGTATAGAACATGCTCTAAGATTCTCAAAAGTAAAACAAATAAACACTACTTTTAGCACCAAAACACTAAGTTAACATTCATTGACAATGACAACAACAACAAAAGTCCAGATGACAAAAACAAATTAAGCATCAACTTACCACTGTTCGGTGCATTTTCTTGGATAGTTGTGAATACTCTAACTGCAACAAATAAAATAAATATATTAGTCTGTAAACACAAGGAAACTTAACAAAACTTTACCGAAATCATAATGGCTTACCCATTGAACCAGCAAAATTCATAAAAGAAGTTATGAAGCTGAGTTCGCCAGTACTTTTATTCTGCTCAAACATAGTAAGTTATCAATGAAGAATAAGGCTAGTGAAACAAAGAGTCAACATAATTCATCAAACGAAAAATTGTAGACAAAAAAAACACACACACAATAGGGAATGTAGAAGCATTATATGAAAAAATTCAGCATAACTACAACAGGGTTCAAGGCATCCTAGCCTCTCATTACACACAAGTCAAAAAAGCAACCAGTTCTCTTATAAACATAACCAATTACAGCATATACTCAGAAACAAAGTTTCTTTCAAGTATTTTAGTGTAAAGTAAGCCATCATGAAGTAGAGTGAAAGAACCCATTTATTCATTAATAAAGAGGACATAAGTAGATATTCTGACTGGAAAATCAAATATTGTATTGAGTGCAAGTACTTTAAAAAAAAAGTTTTTAAATCTAATGACAACAACTAGGCGTTTTTGTCCAATATAGCAGGAACATTGAATAGGCAATATGTTTTCAACTTACAGAAAAGTTCTGCCATATTTGTGGGATCCTGGCAAAGAGAAAAATTGCATGCTGGGATGCCTGGAAAAGATCATATCCACATCTCAATTCAAGAAAGATTAAGTGATGAGAGCCTAGTAACCAACAGTTATAAAATAAAGGCTAAAATACTCAACAGAAACAATTCTGCAAGAAATAAATAAAAAACCATCTTTCTGTATTCAGCTAACAACTAAAGCTTTAAGAATACTTCATTCATGAAACAGTATCAAAGCCTCCACAACCAAGTAGTCTAGAGTTTCAATCCATGTTATCCTCATTATTTTAACAAGAAAGTTTAATTTTAGCACCAGGTAGGTGGCTTGCACATTGTTCATGCTTCCAGCACAAAGGACTCTTGCATGAGGGGTCAAGAATGAAATAATAGAAAAAAGTTCATGCGTTTTCATCTAACAGCTTAAAATTTAGGTTTTGGATTTAGGGTTTTAGGTTAGTTGGTTCATGACATTCAATTAGAGCAAATTTTCGTCAAGCATAAGTAAATGTGTTTGCGTATAAAAACAGTGTGTACAACCTTAAGCTATGTATACCCAAAAGCAACTTTACAACAGCTGTACAACAAATAAACAACTATTTTAACATCCCCTCAAGTTGGAGCACATAAATTGTATGCACCAAGCTTTTAGAACATAGAAACTGAATTCTAGACCCTCTAAAAGGCTTGGTTAGAATGTCTACAAGCTGGTAATTGGAGCTAATATTTTAAGTTTCTTAAACAACAACTATTAGTTACCATAACACAATCAATTTCTATGTTTGGTTCCCCCATAAAACACTAGATTGCAGGCAATATGAAAGGCCACTTGATTATCACAGTACAACTTCATCTTCTCAACTTCACAAAACTTCAACTCTTGAAATAGTTTCTTAATCCACACAAGTTCACATGTGGCCAAGACCATAGATTTATAGTCAACTTCTACACTACATCGGGTAACAACAATCTGTTTCTTGCTCTAGCAAAAGATAATATTCCCTCCAATGAATATATAATACATTGTGATGGATATCTTCTGCCAAGACCATAGATTTATATTCAACTTCTACACTAGATCGGATAACAACAATTTGTTTCTTGCTCTAGCAAAAGATAATACTCCCTGTAATGAATATATAATACATTGTGATGGATCTTCTGTCAATGGACCAATCAGCCCAATTTGTATCATAATAACCTAAGATTTAAGTATTTCTATTGTCCTCATAAAACAATCCCTGTCCTAGAGCCTTTTGAAATATCTATGAATGCAAACGTGAGGATTTTACATACACCAAATATTTGCTCTAAAAATGACTCAATAAGTGTTTTCTGAGTTTATAAATGAAAAAATTAATCAATTATATTTAACAATAATAGATTATTTCATTCAGTTAGATCAAAATCCATTTAAAAAGAAGCCTCTCCTTCAATTTTAAATACAGATATCATTTTGCAATACTTTCAGACTTTGAAAGCATTTTGTGAGGAAGTTTCCCAGAGTAATTTTGTAAAAATTCTTTTTGATTTTCTCCTGATTCAACAAGGGAGATTGTTCAAACTATAGGTCAATTTTCTGTGTAATCAATCACAATACAGGTGATATGATAGGCAATGGAAGGAATCAAGAAACCTATCATGATATCTTTTACTTTTCTTGTTATTTGAATCAAATTTCGTGCACTAGTGCTTGGTGTGTTGGTATATAGGTAATTGATTGTATTCATTGCCTTGTAAATCTTCTTAAAGAGTGTTTCAAGGAGTGATTGATTTTTGTAATGGTCTAGTTCCATAGGTTTTTCTTGTAATTAGACATTTCCAAGATTTTAGTGGAAAATCCAGCTAATGTTGTTGGGATTAACTAGATGTAGATTTGAAAAGAATCAAACCAGTATAAAAATCTTTGTGATTCTTTAATACTTTCTTTTGTTGTTTTTAAATTTCTGGTGTTCTTAAAATCTATTCATCTCTACATAGTCATCATTATTAAGAGGTTTCAAGATTAAAGTTTTTCTGAATTAAAATTTCATTTTCTCAATCAATACACCCCCCATTGACTGTGATTGAGCCACTCTTTGTTTTACCGGTAGCATCAATTTCACCATGAGTATACGATGAAGGTTGATTTCCCCTTTAATTGGAGCTAGAAAGAGGTAGAATTATCACTAAACTGGAGGACTGAATAAAGATAACATGTTGAATGAAAGCAACAACTTCCATGGAGGGCGTGAAAAATGGCATGTCTTCAGAAAAAGGTAACATCAATAGACATAATACCTTTTGATAGTTAGAAAATAACATTTGTATCCTTTTTTAAGACAAAACTACCCAAAAAATACATTTCATAATCTTTGAAAAAATTGTCTAAACCTAGAGAGACATTATGAACAAAAAAGTATAGAAAAACACCGGAGGAGAGAGACAAAAGGATGTTTGGAAAAATAATGGAGTGGGGAATTTGATTTTGAAGAGAGGAAAAGGGCATTCTCTTTATTAAAAAAAAAATAGACAATGAGGACGACATCTCCCCGGTGATACTAGAAAATTTGTATTCAGCATTAGGGAGCATGCAATTTCAATGAAAAATGCATGCTGCTGAAACTCTTGGAACTAAGGAAGATTGACTTGATTGTCGAATTTTTTGTACTTATACATCAAATATTCTTGGTACTCCTCATTAGAAAACATGGAATCTAAATTTTTTGGATGACTTATTCTCTTGCTGTATATAAATTAAGGACATCCACAACAAGCACCACATCCTTGGTCGCAATGACCACCCGTCTTCCACAGAGTGATACCATTGCTGAAGTTTCAAACTTTCACCATAGTAGGCACACAAAATAGTCAAGTGATCAGGTTTTCTAAAAGGAATTTGATCACTAACTACAATTTGATCAAATACATGATCAAAATTTGAATGTGAACTTCACAAAATTAGAACTGCGTATAACTTTTTCAAGAATTTTGTTAATCTACAGCAATGAGTCCGCCACAACAAATCTATTTATTCATTTCTTCTACTGTAACTCGAACTTTTGCTACATGCGACACCATATCATGGTTGGTGTATTTGAGGAGACTACCTTTCTGATGCATCAAAGAGATGATGAATATCATAGAAAAAACATCTTCGGGCTTTTTCAAAAAGAACAGGTCCTGAAGGACCTGAGTATCTCTAGAACATTGGACAACACATAGTTAAAAGTCAACGTTTTGCCACTGATATCTATTATTTTTAGTGGGAATATCACTGACCACCTTCTCCAAATGGTCATGGTATTCTTGACCATGGAATCACAACTCCATTGAAGGTAGACCAAACCAAGTAATTTTTCCAGTTGAGTTTTGCAATTGAATTGATAGGGATACCAGAAAAGAAAATAACATAACCTCAAGAGGCCATTTCAAAGATAGAGCACATGGTATAAAGGTCATAACGAAGATGCGAGGTAGAAGAGGTCAGGCCAAATGTATTCAACATCATCAAGTTCGTCGAAATGATGAACCAAGGGTAGAAACATGCCTAGAAGATGCTGACAAAGTTGATGGAAGTGGTCTGACAGGATTTCATCGGGCAGCTGAGATGCACAGACACAATAGCTCTTTGGAGAAGAATTGTGCATGGAGGACGTGACTAAGTATTAGGCGTGCAACTTCTTGGTTTGAGTTGCAATGCTGTCCCTAAGATTGTCAGAGTAAAATACATTGGTCGAGGTAGTGGACGATTGGACGCAGTGGATAGCAGCCAAACAAGACAATGCAGGATCTTACCCGCTTTTATACTAACTTGAATATAGAGGATGGCCACAAAAATCAATGTTTTGTCTCAGCTAATGTGTGTGCGTGTGTACGAAAACGGTCAAAGATAAAGCTTCCGCCTACGACTCTTAACCTTAACCTAGGTGCACCGCAAAGCCACTTTCTAAAATTCGTAAAACAACATAATTAACAACTATTTTAGCAAACAAAAAGTTGTCACTCACATACAGAGCTTCAAAGAGGAAAGGATCGATTTGACCAGCAAAGATAGTGGGTGCTACAGCACAATATCTGAAAACCAATGCATCAAGGAAATGATTTGAGAATATCTAATTGTACCACATAACACAAGAATAAAGACCTAGTTCTTCATCAAGCATGTAGGATACAGCAATGCCCGGATGCATGTTATTGTACTCAAAGGTCGAGAGTAATAGTAGATTACAGCAACCAATATTATAGCTGTTACAAAAAATATAGAGGAAGATGCGGTTAGATAACTTGAAGAAAATAGAAAACAACATAGCAATACCCAGCAAAAGATAGATCAGTACAACCCGTATGATATGAAGTCTATGATACCTGTGCAAGTACTAATTTCGGAACACAATATATTAGTGTGTAGAATTAGACAAAATCATGAACAAAATGATGTAGGACGAAAAATTCTAGATAGGATTCTACAAAGCAATAAAGAAAGTTTTAAGAAAGATTCAAATATAATCAATGGACGGGCTCTTCTAGTGTAACAAACTAAGAAAGAAAAAGTTCAAAATGATTTTGTATTTAATATTTAAGGAAAATATATTCAGACAAAGGCAAGTTTAGATCAAAGACTTTCACATTATGTGATCATTCAGTTTACATCCAATAGGAATTTCAAATTACAATAATTAAAATATAACTTCCTAAGGACAACTAGCAAAAAGCCAATTCCCAAAATGTGATCCTTGGCACTAAAATAAAATATCTAGGGATACAGCCACAACCCAGCTACTAATTATTTTCTTTCCTACCGGCCCTGCATCACAAAATAAGGGAAGATAGCATATTTTTGAAACTAACAAGATGGTTTTGTTTATCCCAGGACCTGTTAGACCCAAATAGAGAAACATGTGAAAGTGCTTATGTATGAGTATGATATGATGCAAGCAGGGAGTAGGGACTAAAAGAAATCTGTTTGACAAAAGCAAACTCAATGGTGTAGTATGCTATGGACATCAGTTATTTAACTTTAACCTGCCAACATTATAAGATAATAATTAATAAACAATATCACAATTCAGTCTATACGTTGGCAATTGAACTTAAGAAATAAAGTGACTGAAATCTGAATATATTACCAATATAATCTAGTTTATAAGACAGAACTGGTACAAACACCAACAAATCCAGCCCTAATCTCATGACCACTCAAAAGAGCATGATATAATATAATCATTGAATGGAAGTACGATGAAGAAAGCAAACGCTAAATAACAAACACACAATCTGATTAGTTATTGATTATATTAAAAGAAAAGCTATAAAAATACTATTTTGATTACTTCTGACTGAAATATATTGAAAATCACAAATTTTAATGGGTTTCCTCTTATAAAATTTATCTCTGATTTTGTAATTTTCAATAAATTTCAACCAGTGGTGAAGTGTTCGTTGGAAAGTGCGTGCTGCTAGCTAGCATCTCGTATGTTTTAATGACAAACTCTAAACAACATTGCATAAACCTAAACACACCATAATCTCGCCGAATTCACACAAGGCAACTTCACTCTATGTATCAGTTCTGCACAAAGAATGAACAGATACCAAAAATTAAGCTAAAACTGCTGGCACACCTTGGATCAAAAGAAACAGCAACTCTCCGTAAGCCGAGAACGAAAGGCCTTTGTGGAGACAGTAAGCCAACGCGATGGTGTATCCGATAACTTCGAGCTCAAAGGAGATCATGCTAAGGCCTCTCACACTCTTATGCTTCAGAATTTTCATAATCTGAACATTAACACCATAATAGCATCACGAACACAGTGCTTCCGAATTGAAAATCCTCGTTAAATTACTATAAGCTAAAAAGGTTAAACACGCTTAGAACAACATCTATCGAGCAAAACCCTAACCCTGACACAACCGGAGTAGTAGTATTTAGTATCAAAAAACGGAACAGATGAAACGAACAAACAGAATAACGAAACGGTTAACGATTAGTGCCTGGGGGAGCTTGACGGTTGTGGAGGCGGCGACGATGGCGTAACCGAGGAGTTTGGAAATGAGAGGGAGCAAACAATCCTTCTCCGGGAAGTGGCCATGGCGGAGCGATCCCACGGCGCAGCTAAGATCAATCCCCAGATATTCCATAGCTCTCCACCTGTGAGATCTGGAGAAAACGCTTCTTTCACCTAACAAATTTCTTTGACTGAATTAATTGTAAACTCAAACTATACTATCTGAATTTTCAGTGTCAACGAAGAAGAAATGTATTCCTTCTTTTTGTTTCTCAGTATTCTTTTGCCATTTTTATTTTCTTTTACCTTTGTTTTGAACTATCTTAAAATCAGGTCTTATCAGGTGTTCTTTTATTATTATTTTAGTTTCAGGATTTTAAAAATTCTGTATATTTCATTAATATTTTGTAATATAACTTTAGCTACTTAAATTATTTTACACTATATATAATTTAAGAATTTTTTAAAGGGGAGAAGGACGAAAGTGAAAATTCCATCAGACTTCAAATTGAATATTTCAATTTCAATTTACAGCAGTGCAGTTTGTTATGCAGAGAAAAGAAAATGCACAAAAAAAAACACTTTTTAAATAAATTTTAATTAAAAAACTTTGTGAAGCTTAATTTGATGGAAATCAATACTTTGTACATCTAAAAAAAACTGTTTTCGATAAAATCAGTTGAATTTAATTTTATATTATATATCTGTATTTTTTACATTACTCTTAATAATATTTGACAATTTTATTTATGACATTAAGCAAGTAATAAATCGCAGTTGACAAAAATAAGTTAGATGGATTTTGATTTTGACATGTTAACATTAGGTTGAGTTATCTAGCACAGGTTTAGCATAATTTAAAATTCCCTATTC
>Ga0099823_1002901_pt1 | contig 15877 bp, 6 predicted proteins | sample CowpearedBW_FD_76831 | JGI IMG/M metagenome (GOLD analysis project Ga0099823, IMG submission 76831) | Root nodule microbial communities of legume samples collected from California, USA - Cow pea red BW | ecosystem: Host-associated > Plants > Roots > Nodule | place: USA: California | collected...
AACACCTTCATCTGAGTGCTCCATCTGTCCCAATTTTTCTCTGTAAGAATTGGAAGATTTGATGAGGGAATATGATTGTCGCCACCAGCCATTCTTCACCAACAACTGATCAAGAAACTGAGTCTTGATTCCTCTACTGTGTTGTCTGCTCTTTGCTGCTTTCTTCAACCTTGAAATCTTGAAGCCAAACGTCCCTGGATCGGAACCTGGGCTCTAGATACCACTTCTATTAGAGTAGACACGAGAGAGAGAGTAAATTGTGAGACTGTTCTTTTATTGAATGAAAGGAGCAAGCCTTTTATACAGAGTGGAAAGAATAACGGGTTCTGTTAAAAAAATAGAATACTTGACTTAACAGTTTGCAAACTGACAATCAACAAACTAACATCGACGTTGTCGGCGAATGCACATGCATGGCGTGGTGGTCGCACAAACTGCAACGGTGAGCGTCTCACATTGAAGAAGGAAAGAAAGATGGTGTTCGACGTTGTCGACAACAACTCAGGTGGCGATCAGTGTCACACCGACGATAACTCTAGTGGCTTTGGCGGGTGACGACAGTGGGTCTTAGAAAAGTCCTCTGTTATTTGTTATGGGTTCTCCTCTTGCAACTTGCGTTCTTGGTTTGGTGACAGAGAAGAGGGGAGGAGAATATATCTGACATGGATTGGAGAAAGAGAAAAAAGCCTTAGAGGAACTTCTTGGGATTTTTTTTTTTATTTTTTTCCCTATTTAGGGAAAATAAGATGAAAATGAGCTTTGCATTTTACTTCTGGCACCCCTCAGATTTGATTTAAGCAATTGAAAAAATTTATGGAGAAGTCTTGGGTTTATATTTTGAAAAAAAAAAGACCTTTGTGCTTTAAATAAGTTGCCCCTCATGTAGAAGAATGAGAAATAAAATGGGAGTAGACCGAGAGTTGATCCTGAAGGATGAAGTAGACATAGTGAAGGATACGGTAGACCATTATCAACTACTTAAGTAGTTGTTCATGTACTCTCTATCTTCCCTCTCTATCTTCCACTGAGATGAGCATAACTAACTAGTTACCCATTATCAATCTTAAATATTTAAAACTATGGGGGTGGAGATAATATTACTCAATCACTTAGCAGAAAATTTTAAATATTTTCATTTGAGTGAATTTAATCTCATTTTTAAAGAAAAATAAATTAACTATTTTGATGGGTTTTCAACTAATGATAATTACTAGGTGAAATCAATGTATTTTAGAAGTTGGAATCATAAGGAAGAGAGATAGTATAATTTGTGACTACATATCCCTTATGATACTAATTCTAAATTAAAGGAAGGAATATAGAGGAGAATTATTTTCTCAACCTCAGTATGCTCATATAATTGGGAGCTTACTGCTTTTGATGAGCTATATTGCTTATGCGGTAGGTAGACTGAGAAGATACACTTAATATTCTAATGAGCAATATTGAAACTTATGAGATATATGCCATTAAATATAGTGGATTTCCCATTATACTAGAAGAGTACAATGATGTTAATAATGTTAACTACTGGATCTTTGATTCAGATGAGACAAAATTCACTAGTGGTTATGTATTCACATTTGGGAGTAATGTGATTAGATAGAGATAAGCCAGACAAGCAATGATTGCTAGATCAACAATGAAATATGAGTTTGTTGCTCTTAAAATGCCTGATAATGAAGCTGAGTAGTTGACGAACTTCTTAGCTAACATTCCACTAGGAATGAAATGTGTTTTTATATTGTGATTTCCAATTAGCTAAAGAGTGAAACAATTTCCATTGAGTATGTGAAGTTAGAATGTAATCTAGTAGACCCTCTGACAAAATCCTAGGATGAAATATGACTTTAAGAACATCGAGGGAAATGAGACTTAAGCCACTTGAAACAAACAAGTGATGGTAACCCAACCTTTGTAATTGGCGATCCCATGAATAAGGTTCATATGGGTAAAAATAAGCCACTTGTTAGTTTTGATAACACTAAATTGATTTTTAAATCAATCAATTACGTCAATTCCTATGGTGCATGTGAAAGTGCTAGAGACTGCATTATTGAGAGGTTAAACTTTGTAATTAAAATTCTCTATGGTGTAAGAATTTTAGTGGAAACAAAGTTTTAATGATTTTCATATCCCTTACGGGTGGTGTATGATCTGTAGCATACACTTGATGAAATCACCAATATGAGTGACAAGTGGGGCCACTTGCATGAGATCTTAGCATGATCTCTACAACACTCATGAATACTGGGCACGTGCATGGCCTAGTAAGCGCAACACAACGATAACATTAAGAATTGTGGGGGTGTATTGTGATTGATAAACCGCTAACATACATAAAGCGATTTTGGTTCATATAGTTTGCTATATCAACTACACTGTGTGTTAAGTTTCTCAATCTAGGACTGGCATATAGCTTGTTATACCAGCTCTGATGCATTACATTTTATATGAGACCCATGATATTTTCTTTCATTCTTTCTGTCATACCTTTTGCAATATGTGGGGGATTGTTATAAAAACAATGGTTTTAATATATTGCAAAATATATGACCGTTGCATTGCTCATTACTTTTTCAGTTTCGGGCATTATTGACGCAACTGTTTTGATTTGGTATTTATATTAACATCAATATTATGACTGTTATGGTCTTCTAAACCCCTCTCTTCTTTTGTTCTCTCACTCTTTCTTTTTCCCTATTCTCTTTGTCTAAGATCCTGGGGTTATTGATATTGATACTTTGTACAAAGTTTATCTTGCTAGATTCTGAGATCCTCGGTATATTTGAGATGTTCCTGTTGTACTCTTGCAGACTTGCGCATATACAACGGATAAATCCTTAAGGCAATGATCTTTCTCGCCTTAGGAAATCCTTCTTATGTATGTTTTGTGCAAAATATCCAACAGTTTTTTTCTTCATGAATAATCAATTTATGATATTACGTTCTTAACAAAAAGACTACATTGGGTAACAATAGAAAAAATATATAAATTTTGAAACAAGAAGAAAGAAAGTGAAAATTCCTAAACTTATAAGTAAACTTATAAGGAATGAAAATGATATCTTAATAAAAAATATATAATTGTAAGAAATGTTAAACGTTTTGTTTTCACAATTTAGGGAGAAAAAAGGTGATTTAATCAATGTATGAAAATTTTGATTAGTTTCACTTTTTTATACACAAATAGAAAAACCACTCATCTTATTAAGTAATTCACTTAATTTTAGTCATTTTTATTCAAAAAATTATTATTTTCATATCATGTGTGTGTATGTCACTCATCTTATTAAGTAAGACACTTAATTTTAGTCATTTTTATTCAAAAAATTAGTTTTTTTGCAAGACACAATTTCAATGAGATGGCTTACTTTCTTCATCACGAATTAAAGTCTTTAATTCCTTCTTGTTAGTTCAATAAAGATACTTTCACGTATAATTGATCATGAGAGAAAAATGGTCTTTACACCAATGTAGAGGTAAAGGGAGGGGAGGCTTGTTCCCACTCCACCATTTTTTTAGTTGAGACAATAGTTGAAACAATAGTTGAAAAATGTTGTTTAAAACATATAATATGTGATTCTAAGTTTAAGCAACAATTTAATCATAATTTTTCATCCATGGAGTTTTCGGTCGTGACCATTGTTCAAAAGCAAAGATGTTTTTTCTTCTAAAGTCACGAAATTTTAAAAGTCATTACCTTACATGAATACAATAGGTTACACTTTTCAAACAATGATAAGACAACACTTTATTCATTGTTTTAGACAACATATTTTAGATGTTGTCTATTCTTTATACAATATATTAAATGTTGTCTATTATTTAAACAACACATTTTAGATGTTACATATTCTTTAGGCAATAAATTTTAAGTGTTGCCTATTATTTGGATAATTTTAAGCAACACTTTTAAAAATATGGGGTATTCTTGTAAAGTTGTATTTTAGGCAACACTCTTTAAATGCAGCTTATTCTTTTATAGTAGAGTTATAACATTTAAGAAAAAAAAGTTATTAATGTTATAATCCACCAAATTATTTTGAAAAATACAAAAAATATAACAAGTCATATATAAACTATTAAAAGACTATGTATTCAATATTACAAAATAATTAACAAATTAAATCAATTTTATAAGTTTCTAAATGTAGACAACATATAAAACTCATAATATTTAGAAATGAAATTAAATTTGCAATTACCATAATGTATATGTGAAATCATAATTGTAGAAGTGAAAACATTAAAAGCTAGTGTAATGTAATCTAATACACACTTTGAAAGTTAAAAGAAATTACAACTTATATTTAGCAAATGATTGAATTTATTTCAACATTTTGTGAGTCCTCTTCTCCAAATGATCTTCATCTCCATCCTCCAAAAGGTAAAACTAAAAATATATAAAGTCATGAAAAAACTAGTCATTTCCCAATTTATGAAAGACTTTATAAAATATTAGACAAACTTATAAAATTCAAATAGATACCTCGTCATAACGAGGAGCATGAGTTTCAATAGAGGAGCGTGGAAGCAAACCCAATTAGTGAATGAAAAAGACCTCTACTATGGTTGAACATTAAAAAGCTTAGAGGATTAAAATTAAAGGGCCACTTAGGAAGCAATAAGCAAATAACATAGTTTATACTGGGTTTCTTAATAAACAGAAAACATAAATGTGAAATTAAGAAAGTTTAATGCAAAACCAGAACTGAACCATAAAAGCAATGCTCATGAACTAAGCTACACTAAGTCAAATGATCAAAATGAAAGTTAAGCAACATGAATTGAAACCGGAAAAAAAAAATTAGAAATACAGATTTTTGTCGACCTTCGTTTATTACTTACCATTCATGCCGAATAAAATTTGAATAAGGCTACAATGATATCATCCAAGCTTATTTTTGTCAGCCTTCCTTTATTATTATCCATTGTTATCACACAAAAGCACCCATAACTCTTTTGATGACTAAATAAATTTATCCTATAGTATAATCCTTTTGGCCTTATACATTTTCGGTTTTTAGGTGTTACACATTTTTGCAACCCATTTGATTCTATGATATAGAGGTTTTAACTTTAACATAAAGACTCTTGCAATGGTGCCACAATCATAAGCCATAAACATGAAATTTGTATAAATTTTGAATCTAACATATTTAGATATATCCCCACCATCCTACATGTTTGATTTTTATAGGGACATCATATCCATAACCCAAGTATTTAACTTATAGTTATATAGAAATTACAAAAAAAAATTGTGTGCATTTAATTTTTTTCTATTTTTTTCACTACAAATATCTTGAATAGAGTTTATTAAATAAGGAATGAAATCTATCGTCTTGTCTCAAGGACAAAATTTACTTCTTCTCCAAACCCAAATTTTTTTTTTCTTTCTCGGTCAAGGGTTACTATTGTACCTAATTTGGCTTTACTTAATTTGACTTTAACAATATTTTAATTCCTCTAATTTATCATTTTTTTTCACACTTTTTTCAAAACAAAATATTTTATTCCTTTACTTTTTCATGACACTTTGATATAAAAAATTAAAAGTAATAACATATTTGCATCGCAAACGAATAATATGACATCTTTATTAATATTAAACGAATAACCATACATGAACAAAAAAAATCTTTGAAATTTTTTGAAAGGATTACACGTACTTTCACAGAATGTAGAAACTCGACCCATGGACATCAGAAAACAAATAATAAGGAATGAAATCTATTGTGTCATCTCAAGGGAAAAATTTACTTTTTATCCAAACCCAAACTTTTTTTCCTTTCTTTTTGGGTCGAGGGTTACTATTGTACCTAAGGCTTTAATAGTATTTTAGTTCCTCTCATTTATCATTTTTTTTTCTTCACACTCTTTTCTAAACACAATATTTTATTCCTTTACTTATCCATGACAATCTAACATAAAAAAATTTGAAATTAATAACATATTTGCATCACACACGAATAATGTGACATTTTATTAATATTAAACAAATAACCACACATGAACAAAAGGAATCTTTGAAAACTTTTCAGAGGATTTGACAAACTTTCACATAATTCAGAAACTCGACACATGGAATTCACAAAACAAATTTTGGTTTTGTTTTCCCTAATAGTGTAGAGTTTATTTATAACTAAACAGAGGAAAACAATGTTTGAGAGAAACATTTGGTTGATTCAAATGTATTATCCAAAATCCTAACATCGAAATTGTAAAGATTACGAGTTGAAATTCCCCTAAACTTTGCTAGGTAGGAAACATCCAATTTGTTCTTGAACAGACTAAAATCGAATTTGGTATTCAACATTGTGATTATAAAGCAATAATATAAACAATAATTTAAACACTGCCTAAACCCTAAAATTGTTTTCTTAGTGAAAATCCTAAAACTTAAAATACCCAATCTTAGCTTCTTTCATTTTCAATCTCAAAAAAACCTAATCCCTTTACTGAGAAGAGTGTTCTCCTTGGGAACTTAGACAGTGAAAAAGAGTATGAGACAGGAAAATGAAAAGTTGAAGGAGAAGGGGAAATTACATACCTACAAGCAAGGGGTTGTTGGACTATAAGTGAGGAGACAAAGGGGTTGGAGTGTGAGTGAGGAGAAGAAGGGACTAGAGTGTGAATGGGGAGAAGGGTTGGACAGTGAAAGGATGATCAATGAGTGAGTTTTACGATTTCGTGAGTTTATGTGGTTTCAAAATTTCAAGTTTTGAGTATAATTTGAAGTTTTGTCATGATGAAGATTTTAAAATGTATTTGCCAACAAAAAGTAAATGTGGTAAGACTATTTTAAAGTAAATTATTTATGTAAAGAAAGTTAGAAATTTTTTGTAGCATATAACTTTTTATCATATATTAAAGACAATTCAAAGTAAACGAGGTTTAATGTATACCGACATTTTTTAAAATGTAGTTTAAAGTACCAACGTATTAATACTCGTTGTCAATGATTGCCACACTTTATTAAGTGTTTCTTAAACTAAATAGACAACAATTTTGCTATATAATGTGGTTTAAAGGCGAATAAGACTCATTCTATAACCAACACACACAAAAAATCATGGTCTATTTCTAAGGGTCTAAGGATGCAACTCATTGATTTTTCCATTTCAAAAGAGTAGGAAAAAGAAGAAAAGAAGGTCATCGTGTGTGCATATTTGTTTTCACAACAATTGAAGCTACAATGAAATTGAAGTTTTTAGAGGAGGTGTCACTCTTGAAATCGGTTTACCGCTTTGGTTGCGAGACTCACGGTTTATCCTTGAACTTTCTTTGAGAGAGATTTTGTTGCTTTGAAATATTTTTAACACTTTGTTTTCACTACAATCCCCCATATATTGCAAAATGCAATAGATGGAAAGAAAAAAAAAAGAAGAAAAATATTGGTCTCATTATATGTAATGCATCAGAGTTGCTACAAAAAGCTATATGAAGTAGTCCTAGATTGAGAAACTTAATGTAGTTGGTATAACAAACTATATGAACCAAAAAAACTTGGTATGTATTAATGGTTTACCAATCATAATACACATTCATAGTTCTTGTTATTATCATTGTGTTGTGTTTAATACGCCATACACGTGTTCGATATTCATGAGTGCTCTAAAGATTTTGCTAAAACCTCATGCAAGCAATTTACTCAACACTTACATAGGTTATTTCTTACATCACAGAGAATTTTAATTACAAAGTTTAACTTCTCAGTGATGCAATATCTAATACTTTCATGCACCATAAAATGTAAAAAAAGATTGATTTAGAATCAATTTTAGTGCTAGAAGAACTAACCAATGACTATTTTTAACCCATATGAACCTTATTCATTATATCTCCAATCACAAAGGTTAGGTTTCTATCACTTGTTTGTTTGCAAGTGGCTTGAGACTTGTTCCTCTTAATGTTTTTAAAATCATGTTTCTCCCTAAGGTTTTTCTTAAAGGATTTGGTAGATTCCTTTATGGCTTACATAATCATTGAAATTTGTTTCACTCTTTAGTAGTTCTTTTATCAAATCATGTCACAATTGCATAAGTATGTTCTTTCCATTTTAATTTAGTTTTTTTGTTATAATTATTGTCGATAGGCAATCACAATGTATTGATATAGACGGTGTTAATCTCATTATGAATCGAATTTTTGTTAAGAATTTTTTTCAACCATTTAGCTCCACTTTTAGCCATATCAAGACCAATAAACTCTGATCCCATTGTTGTTCTTACGATAATTATTTGTGTGACTGATCTCCATGTAATTGCAACCCTCAAGTGTAAACACATGGCCACCAGTAGATTTTGTCTCATCTAAATTGGAGATTCAATTATAATCATTACCCTTTTCCTAAGACTTGCATGTGCATCACAAAGTTCTCAATTAGGACATTGATTGTACTCACACTATCTACCTACTTCATATACAATGTCTGATCTAAAAAAACTCATTAAATGCAATAAAGTCCAAATTATTTGGGTAAATTGAGGTTGAAAAATAGACTTTTCTATATTGTTCTTTAATTCAGAGTTAACATCATAAAGGGTGCTTATTGGTTTGAAGTCATAATACTCAAACTTTCTAAGAAGTTTTTCAATGCATTGGTCTTGAAAGAATAATATACTATCTCCTTTCCTTATGGTTCTAACTCCTAAAATAATTTAGTTTCACTCATGTTTTTCATTTCAAACTTAGACCTAGAAACAACTTTGTTTTATAAACATATAATGACACATTCAACATTTTTCAGATTTAGTGCACAAACATTTATCAACATTGTTAGTTAAAAAACCATCACAAAGTAAAACTCTATCAAGTTTTTCATGTCATTATTTTGGTGGTTGTTTCAATCCTTATAAGGACTTCAAAAGTTTGCATACTTTGTTCTCTTGACTAGGAACTGCACATCCTTCAGGTTGAGTCATAAAAATTTCATCCTCTAGATCACCATTCAAAAAATAACTAACTTATGGATAGATGCTAGAGCTAATAACACTCAGATAAATGAAATTCTAGTCATTAGGAAAATGTATAATTATTGATTTGGTCCCTTAATTTTTTGAGTTTATTCAATTTGGTCCCCGAGTTTTTTGAATGTTCAATTTGGTACCCATATTTTTTAAATGGGATCAGTTTAGTACCTTCCGTTATATTTTAGTTAATTCGTTTGTATAGTGGTGAGTTGTCATTGTGCAACAAAATAAACAAGTAATCATAATACCATACTGAATTCACTTGATCAAGGAAACATCAATAGAGAGACTAAATGATGTTAACTACATCCAACAAACAAACCAACCCAATTAACAACTTCACCCACATTTCTATTGCACAATGACAACTCACCACTATACAAACGACATTAATTGGAATATAACGGGAGGTACTAAATTGAACCACTTTAAAAAATAAGGGTACCAAATTGAACCTTCAAAAAACTCAGAGACCAAATTGAACTTTCCAAAAACTCGAGTACCAAATTGAACCAACTTAAAAAATTGGGGGACCGAATCAATAATTATACCTTAGGAAATTTTTTTATCAAAGTAGTCTACGTTAGGTTTTTGACTAAAACTTTTTGCTACTAGTTTTGTCTTATGTTTCTCTATAGATTCGCCAGAATGGTACTTTTTCTTAATAATTCACTTACAACCAATGAGTTTTTCTTCTTTAGGCAAATCTACTAAGGTTCAAGTATTGCTTTTCTTAATTGAGTCAATTTTAGTCCTAATGTCCTTATCCCAATGTTTTTGTGTCCAAAGCACTAGCTAGTAGTTTCTAAAAAGCTTGTTAGATCATTTTCAACTATATAAGTGTAAAAACCATTTCTAAAGGAAGGTTTCTTCCTATATCTTTTACTTCTCAAAAACTCACATATGGCATCACTAGCAATATATAGGTTGTTCAAATGTCTCACTAACCTTTAAAGGAAAAACATGTTCAAAGAACACAACATTTTTTGTTTCCACTATTATATTATGCTCAAATACATCACTTTTAAGAAGAAGAAAAAAACTATAGGCAACATTATGTTTATCATATTTTTCTTAAGTTTATTTGGGTATTTATAACACCAACTCACTTCATAATGAATGGAAGAATGTCACGATATGTAACTTCAAAAACGATAATAATTCAGAGTCAAATTCACATAAAATAATACTATTCTTACTATTTCCAATTCAAAAATGAGTAGTATAGGTTATTTTTGTCTTTCTAATGTCTCAACTTTCTCCATATCTAATTTTGACCAAAATTGGAGATGCGGGGGATCGAACCCCGTGCCTCTCGCATGCAAAGCGAGCGCTCTACCATTTGAGCTACATCCCCTATTGATAATTGAAAGTACATTTAATGTATTGTTGAACTATTTTGTATCAACAAAAATATATTATAAATTTTTGGTAATTCCATGTTTTTTTATTCTATAAAGTTAGTAGTTCTTTCTACATACTCAGAGAAAAGAATTGTGCACAGGTTTTGCTCATTGCATCTTTGGATTCTCATGTAACTTCAAAAAATTGATTTGAATAGGTAACTTAAGAATCCATTGTCTTGAGTATATACGAAGAAGTTGAACGACATGCTAAAAAACATTAACAAACCCAATTTCAGTGATAATAACTCAGAGTCAAATTCACATAAAAGAATACTATATTATTTCCAATTCAAAAATGAGTTACCATTTGAGCTACATCCCCTATTGATAATTAAAAGTACATTTAACGTATTGTTGAACTATTTTGTATCAACAAAAATATTTTATAAAGTTTTGGTGATTCCATGTTTCTTATTCTATAAAGTTAGTAGTTCTTTCTACATACTCAGAGAAAAGAATTGTGCAATTAACAAACCCAATTAACTCAGAGTCAAATTCACATAAAAGAATACTATACTATTTCCAATTAAAAAATGAGTAGTATAGGTTATTTTGCTCTTTATATTGTCTCAACTTTCTCCATATCTAATTTTGACTAAAATTGGAGATGTAGGGGATCAAACCCCGTGCCTCTCGCATGCAAAGCGAGTGCTCTACCATTTGAGCTACATCCCCGATTGGTAATTAAAAGTACATTTAATGTATTGTTGAACTATTTTGTATCAACTAAAATATTTTATAAAGTTTTGGTGATTCCATGTTTTTTATTCTATAAAGTTAGAAGTTCTTTCTACATAAATTTGTATGAGTATCTATCCCCCATATTCATTTTAATGAATATGGGGGATAGATACTCATACAAATTAATCTTGTGTCAGGAACCAAATTTGAACTGGTGACACGAGGATTTTCAGTCTTCTGCTCTACCAACTGAGCTATCCAACCATTCTTGAAGCTTAATACTTTGATTTTAAAAGATTTTAGAAATCTATGTTAATGAATCTATATCAACTAAGTAAAAAAAAGTTTGTAAGTGAGTTTCTGAAGTAATTGTAACGTTATAACCGGAAATTACATATTTAAAATAAAACAACTAAATATAATAATAAAAACCTCATTTATTATCAAATCCTTTCCCCAAAACATGGGAAAATTTAATACATTTATTTCAACATGCCAAACTAAATAAAACTGTGGCGTTCAAGTATTACAACTATAAAGTATTTGTAAAGCCAATATAAAATAGTCCATAAATTTTCAAAGAAGAAAACTAGTAAAGTTTCCCTGGTTATGTAACAAGTTACATGATCATCCCCAAACACACACAGATAGGGTGAGCTCAATTAAAGAAACACAAATACAATATGAAAAAATTAAAGCATCTCAAAACTATAACATGTTTTAGCATTTCCCATTCCTCAGTTCCTCAACTTTCAACATTCTGTTAGACGCCTCTTGATTCTACACCCTTTAGTGAGTACATTGATCGATCTTTGATGCACGAGTTTCTACTCGCCCCTCCGACTACAAGCCACCACCTAATAGTCCACACGCGGGAATAAATTGTCACGGCCACAATCCGCGACACCAAGTGGAGTTCCCCAAAATGAATCGAAGTTCGTAGTTGTCCCCAAACTACCAAACTCAATCAGGTGCACTAAAGAGGGCAATCATCTGAAACCTCGTCTTACGAGCCACGATCTCGCATACTCTATTGGACTTCCTAAACCACCAGGCTACAACCTTGAGTGTCCACGTGTTATCCCAATACAAGTTACACTTGTAACTAGACCCCCAGCCAAAGCATCGCAACATAACACTCATCCAAAGTTGTGTAGAAACCCTCCTCACGAGCCAATTATGCACCCAAAACCGCTTAGCGCGCCTCTCGCGTCGCTAGGCGGAACTTGGTTCCAAATTGCTTGGCGTATCTCTCGCGCCGCCAGGCGCCAAGCTCCTTCCAAGACTTCTGCCACACAATTCCGCCTGGCAGGACCAACCCTACCGCTAGGCACCACGCGCGTACAATGGCCACTATCACTGTTTTGGGACTCCATCGCCTGGCGGCGCGGGACGAGCCGCCAGGCGCCATACCAGTAATGCAATGCTACTGGTTTTTGGCATATTAAACAGGTCCCTAAGGACCCCAACCATATAGTACGATAATCATACACACTTACAATCATCCAGTCATACTAGTAAGACTGAATCTCAATGCGCACATTCAATCATGGCACAATAGTTGTCAATATTACACATACACTTTAAAACAACACAAACAGTGAAGCATACAATCTAGACCACCTCCAAACATCAATCTCATTCATCCAGGCATATTTACAACAACTGAATTGCACACACACTTCACTTAGCACTTTTCCCAATTAATAGCATATTGTCCCCTTAAACAACAATGGCATATTCTACTTCACATTCTTCATATTACCAATTAACCAACCCATAGTCATTTAATCAACATCACATGGTGTCCTAATTATAGATTACCAATTAAATACAGTCCCTATCATGTTCAACATACAACTTTATTTAGTTTAAATACATATCTCCCAATTATCACATACTCATACACAATTCATTTCATATCCAATACCTGAGTTTCCTTCCATCCCACTACTCCATTGCATACATACCAGATTACCCAACATAACACCCGATAACGCCTATCCCAAACAAAATTCCAGATAATTTGCTGGACTGAGGTGTCGCCTGGTGGCAGTCCAGGCTCTGCCAGTCAGTGCTTGGCAATCTAAGTTCTGGCATATCTCTCATGCACCCTTCGTGATTCCCCAAACACCCCAAACACAGTACTCACCTTCAAACTGACATAATTTAATATGCACACATCATACAGGTTCATGCTATGTTCATATAAACATCACCACTTATAAAATCAGCACATCGATCATTGACAAAACTCATGCTTATTTATCACCAACCCCAACAGGAACCATAATTCCAATTTCATTCAAGACTTCATGCAATTTCCACCAATTAATAATTGTAAACAATGATTCATCATGCCAATAGTATACTTACAATAGAAACCCAATTTAAACACCACAACACGACAGACAAACCAAACAAAATAAAGAAAATTGGGCAACGCAGTATACGTCGTATGGCAGGTCACCCTCAGTTGCCAGGCAGTTCATAGGGAAACCCAGAAAACTGGGTTCAATCACGTCGCCAGTCGGTTTTTGGAAAATCTAGAAAATGCGAACAATTTCAGGATTTTTCACCCAAAGCAAATGTCATTATCATGTTTAGTCACCCAAAACGCAAATAATTCATACATAGCAAATCAGATAGCTCCCCTAACCTGGATATTCCTTGCTCAATTGACAATTGCTCAAATCTCCTTTCTTTTGATATTGGCAACGTGAGTCCCTTAGGTTAGCTTCCCACCATTGCAATAGTCTCCCAATTCAACCCACATGCTCAGAATTCTTCTCCCTTCACTACTCACACCTGGCTAGACTCCTAAGCAATCTTTCTCCCTCCTAATTCCCTCTTAAATTTTGTCTTAATGGGACTTGATGGAGAAAAACGAATTTGGCATTAAGGAATAATAAATTAACATTCAAGGCTCATTAGGAGTGATGGGGATCGAACCCCGTGCCTCTCGCATGCAAAGCGAGCGCTCTACCATTTGAGCTACATCCCCAACTGATAATCCAAAAGTACATTTAATGTATTGTTGAACTATTTTGTATCAACAAAAATATTTTATAAAATTTTGGTGATTCCATGTTTTTTATTCTATAAAGTTAGTAGTTCTTTCTTCACAAATTTGTATGAGTATCTACCCCCATATTCATTTTAATGAATATAGGGGATAAATACTCATACAAATGAATCTTGTGTTAGCAACTAGATTTGAACTGGTGACACGAAGATTTTTCAGTCCTCTACTCTACCAACTAAGCTATCACGACCATTCTTGAAGCTTAATACTTTCATTTTAAAAGATTTTAGAAATCTATGTTAATGAATCTATATCAACTAAGTAAAAAAAATGTTTGTAAGTGAGTTTCTGCAGTAATAATTATTTTGTATTGTTAATCGTTAATTATGCATATGAGGTTTTGCTCATTGCATCTTTGGATTCTAATGTAACATCAAAAAATTGGTTTGAATAGGTAACTTAAGAATCCATTGTCTTAAGTATATACGAAGAAGTTGAACGACATGCTAAAAACCAATAACAAACCCAATTTCAGTGATAATAACTCAGAGTGAAATTCACATAAAAGAATACTATACTATTTCCAATTCAAAAATGAGTAGTACAGGTTACTTTTCTCTTTATATTGTCTCAACTTTTTCCATATCTAATGTTGACTAACATTGGAGATGCGAGCGCTCTACCATTTGAGCTACATCCCCTATTGATAATTAAAAATACATTTAATGTATTGTTGAACTATTTTGTATCAATAAAAATATTTTATAAAGTTTTGGTGATTCCATGTTTTTTATTCTACAAAGTTAGTAGTTCTTTCTACATATTCAGAGAAAATAATTGTGCACAGGTTTTTCTCATTATATTGTCTCAACTTCCTCCAGATCTAATTTTGACTAAAATTGGAGATGCGGGGGATCAAACCTTGTGCCTCTTGCATCCAAAGCGAGCGCTCTACCATTTGAGCTACATCCCCTTTTGATAATTGAAAGTACATTTGATGTATTGTTGAACTATTTTGTATCAATAAAAATATTTTATAAATTTTTAGTGATTTCATGTTTTTTATTCTATAACGTTATAAGTTCTATATCAGAGAAAAGAATTGTGCATACGAGCACGCTCTACCATTTGAGTGATTCCATGTTTTTTATTCTATAAAGTTAGAAGTTCTTTCTCTTTATATTGTCTCAACTTTCTCCACATCTAATTTTGACTAAAATTGGAGATGTGGGGGATCGAACCTTGTACCTCTCGCTTCTACCATTTGAGCTACATCCCCTATTGATAATTTAAAGTACATTTAATGTATTGTTGAACTATTTTGTATCAACAAATTTTTTATAAAGTTTTAGTGATTCCATGATTTTTATTCTATAAAGTTAGTAGCTCTTTCTACATACTCAGAGAAAAGAATTGTGCACAAGTTTTGCTCATTGCCCGCGTTACTTAAACGTGAGTAGCAAATTGGCGTGGAGCTTGGTTTATTTTTCTCTTTATAAAGTCTTAACTTTCTCCATATCTAATTTTGACTAAAATTGAGATGCAGGGGATCGAACCCCATGCCTCTCGCATGCAAAGCGAGCGCTCTACCATTTGAGCTACATCCCCTATTGATAACTGAAAGTACATTTAATGTATTGTTAAACTATTTTGTATCAACAAAAATATTTTATAAAGATTTAGTGATTCCATGTTTTTTATTTTATAAAGTTAGTAGTTCTTTCTACATACTTAGAGAAAAGAATTGTGCACAAGTTTTGCTCAATATAGTGGTTGTGAGTCAAATG
>Ga0099823_1002905_pt1 | contig 15873 bp, 6 predicted proteins | sample CowpearedBW_FD_76831 | JGI IMG/M metagenome (GOLD analysis project Ga0099823, IMG submission 76831) | Root nodule microbial communities of legume samples collected from California, USA - Cow pea red BW | ecosystem: Host-associated > Plants > Roots > Nodule | place: USA: California | collected...
CTTAGCTATGTTAAAAATATATAATAAAAATATCAATTTGAATAAAAATATCAAATTTAATAAAAATATTTGTATAACATTTATATAAAATTAATTTTTGTTTCAATTTGGAGAGAGAGAAAAATTACTCATTTTTACAAAAATTAGGACTAAATTGAGACAAATTAAAATAAAGGGACCAAATTGAGACTAAGGAAATGACACTTGGCATCATACTGACATGTGTCACTGTCAATGCCACATCACTCTGACACTGCCATGTGGCACGATGACAATTTAACACGTGGCAATATTTTGATATTTAAAAAAAATCAAAAAATCAAAAAAAAAAATAAAAATAAAATCAAAAAAATAATAAAAAAAATTCAAAAAATCGAGGAACTGACACGTGACACTCCCTCTAACAGCGTCAACCTTGACTTAACGGAAATGACAAACTTGAGACGTTTTAACAAAAAAAAGGGACCAATTTGAGACTTTTAAAAATTTGGGTACCATCTTGAGATTTTAACTCTAAAATGGGGACCAAAGGCATAATTAAACCTATGATTTTCTTACCACTCACTATATATGATATTATATTTTAAAATAAGATTATTTCAAAGTTATACTATAAAATATTAACTACAAAAGTATCTAAACGAATTTACAAAACACAATATAATAAAAATAATTATACGGGAAAATATAAATTTAAAAAATAATTTTTAAAAAACAATTTTAATTACTTAAATTAAAATTTAAAATAAATATGCAAAAAATATATAATTTAAATATTTTTTTCAATATCAATGTGTTTTCATTAATTACATTATTTTAGTCATTCAATTTTAAAAATAAATTAAATACTCGTTTCTAATATCCATAATTATTAGGAATATTTTTGTTGGATTTTGTAATTGTATATAGACTTTTGTATAATGAACTATTTAAAATTATAGGTGGTAACGTGGGTTGGGTCCGATTCATCAAAATGGGATAAGTTGAGTTAAAAATTTTAATCTGTTTGTCGTCTGTTTTGGGTTGATATGTCTAATCTACCAAATTGGTATGTCAAAGACGAGTCAGATTTTTCCTGACCTTGCTGACCTGATTTTATTTTATTTTTTTAAAATTAAAAATAATTAAAAAATTAAATTTTTTATATCATACTTTTATAAAGATTTAAATATACAATATTATTATAATTTAAACATTAACACTAACAAATTAAGTTTTAATTATTAATTATAATAGAATAATTTAACATACAGAAGTAATAACTATTTTAATTTATACAATTAAAAATATTAATTAATTAATTGAAAACTTAAAAAATACTTATACAATTAAATATGATTTAAATATTCTTTTATAAATACATATACAAACAAGTTTTATAAATAATTATTTAAAAAAAGAATAGCAGCTCAACTTAATCTATTTTCAACTGCCCAAAAATGAATCGAGTCGAAACAAATCAAACCGAACCATTTTATCTTATCTAATTATAACTTTCATTTTAACACTGACTATATAACTTATTTTTAAGGATAATTTTATTTTTCATTGGCAAATCACTTTTCGTATTTTTGTTTTGTTGTTGTTCCGTTATTTACATTCATATGTTTAATCTTTAACATTTTATAGAAGAGATTTGCAATTGTATTTGTTAAAAGATATCATGAAGTGTTGATAACTAGTATAAAAATGTGCTAATTGTATTTAAATTTAAATTAAGAAAATGTGTATTAAATAATATGTTATTATCATACGAAAAGGAAATCCTTATCCATTGAATTGAAGTGCGGCAAAATGCTGTAACATGGAAACCGATGTCTACTGTAGCTACTCTACACACAAAACAAAAAACAAATGGATTTATTTATTTATTTTTCATTCTAGAAAAACAAAATAATAATAAAAAAAAAAAATTCTATCCACTGAAGTTGTAGTTGTACAGTGACCCCTGCTATAAAATATTACCTCTTCGCAATCTTCTTCTCCTTCACTCTCAATAACTCACGTTCTCTCTCTCTCTCTGAATTCGTTGCAACGCAAAGCAGCAGCGTCTACACCCTTTCCGTCACTGTGTTTCATATTCTCTCAGATCAATCTCCGCCGTTAACTTGCCGTCAAATTTTCATCGTCACCTTTTCAAGGTCATCATCTTCAGCTTTTCCACTCTCTTTCTTTTCTAGGTCTATAATTTGAATTGATTTTTATTTTATTTTATTTGCTAAATTCTTATTAGTCCCGATCCTTCGCATTTTTACTTTTATTTATTAATAGACTGTTATGCTGTTATTTTATTTTATTTGTTTTGCAATTTCGAGTTGTTGTTAATTATATATTGTAACTTTGATTTTTCAGATTATTGAAGCATGGTAACGTGGTGATTCAATATTAATAGCTTAAACTTGCTTAAGGTGTGTGTCTCCTTTTTTTTAAATCTATTATTACTAGTTTGTGGTTGTTTGATAGAGTGTATTTTCTTTTATTCTGGTTTACTTTTTAATATTTATTTTTGAAGTTTTTTTTTTCTTTTACGGGTTTGAGCTTCTTGGGGTTCACATGAATTTTTCAACGAGTGGTGTTATGTGTGCCTTCCGTGTTTTCCATTTGTCTCTTTGTTTCTATTTCAAGACATGCTATTGTCCCCTACAGCAGAAAGCATTTACCCTTCGGCTAAAAGGAATCTCCACCAATGTATTTTGGTTTAGTTTTTTTGGCCCGATGTGTATTATTATTTGATTGTAGTTATCCAATTTCATCAAGCACAATCATGGCTTCCCGTTGTCGTTGTTTCAAGTTTGGACTAGTTCAAACTTGTTTCCAGTTCATTGAAATCTCAAAATTCAACAGAGTTCAAACTTGTTTCTAATTCATTGAAATCTCAAAATTCAAGAGAGTTCTTCCGTGTTGCTTGTTGCTAACTGTACTGGCTTTGTTGTATGGCTCTGGAGTCAATTTTATGAGAATGGGTGCGTATTCAATTGTGTCTGCAACCTTTGGGGAATATAATTTGTGTGAATTGATTTTATTATTATTATTATTATTGTTATGTACTACCTTTGAATGTATGTCCATGGAAAATGGATCGATTGGGTTCGTCATGATTCGAGGATGTACCTTAAACAGAACAGTTAATTTATTGATAGAATTGAAATTCTTGTTTAAAAAACACCTCCTCTACCCATTCTTGTCGTTGCAGAATTATTGATCTAGAGTCCAACAATTGTTTTCTAAGTTCTAGTGTCAATACCGATGAAGTGCTACAATTATGTTTATATGGATGCGTGGCTTAGATTGAATTTTGTGGAGATAATGTTCCCTTTTGGTAAGTACTAAAGTTGGCATGTTCCTCAATCTGTTGAAAAAATTACATCATGCATGGTTAAAATTTTATTTTTGGACTTGCTTTCCAGGGTTTACAAATATGGCTATTTGTTCATTTGCTTTACTTTTCTTTGGGATTGGGGAGCCTAGGGGTAAATAAATGTTACTCGTACTTAGTTATTGTTAATTGCTAGCGAAATAATTACGTTTTGTTTTCAGCAATTCTAATGATCCTTTTAATGTTGTCCAAAATGATTATCATTAGATGCATTTATTAGAGTTAGCATTCCCATATGGATTATTGTAAAGCATCTTCTGCTGTTTATCAGTCAATAGTCCATAATCCGAACTGCCTTGATCATCAATTCATCATAGTTATGTTGAGAAAATCTTATTTGTTGTTATGTAGGCTGGAAATCTATGTTTTTAAGTTGCAACTTGTTATTGTGAGCATTGTTGAATTGTTTATCAACTATTATTTTGACACAATAGAAAAAAGTTTTGCTAATTGCTATTGTTCAAGTGCCTTTATAAACCGAAGCCACCAAACGTGCCTGGAAAGATTCATAAGGGCCAATAATAGTAGATAATTCTGCACAATTACTGTTAATATTTTGTAGGATACCATTTAGAATATGTGTTTCTTCTTATAATTTATTTATTAACTGACTTTTGTGTGTGAATTCATACTATTCAAGGCATTAAAGAAAAGACCTTGGATCATTCATGGCGTCAGGATCATATGCTAACCTACTAGACTTAGCTGGAGGTTTACTTGATATGCCTCCTACACAAAGAACTATTCCAAGGATTATGACAGTTCCTGGAGTTATTTCTGACCTGGATGCTTCTGGTAGATATGACGGTGATTCCGATGTTAGTTCTTCTGGTTACCGGGAGCGGAAAATCCTTGTGGCCAACATGTTGCCATTGCAGGCTAAGAGAGATACGGACACTGGTAATGGTGCTTCAGTTTGGATGAGGATTCAATTCTGTTACAATTAAAAGATGGTTTTCCTTCTGATACTGAGGTGATCTATGTGGGATCCCTCAAGGTTGAAATAGAGGCCCATGAGCAGGAAGTAGTTGCTCAGAAACTGCAGGAGGACTTTAACTGCATACCTACCTTTTTACCCCATGATCTCATGAAAAACTTTTATCTTGGCTTTTGCAAACAGCAGCTTTGGCCTCTCTTTCATTACATGCTACCTATGTTCCCTGATCATGGTGAGCGGTTTGACCGCACGCTTTGGAAGGCTTATGTTTCTGCAAACAAAATATTTGCAGACAAGGTTATGGAAATAATCAATCCTGATGATGATTTTGTTTGGGTTCAAGACTATCACTTGATGGTTTTGCCTACATTCCTGAGGAAGCGATATAATCGTGTTAAACTTGGATTCTTTCTTCACAGTCCGTTCCCTTCATCTGAAATTTACCGAACTTTGCCTGTAAGGGATGAAATTCTGAGGGGCTTGTTGAATACTGACTTAATTGGCTTCCACACATTTGATTATGCTCGCCACTTTCTTTCTTGTTGCAAAAGAATGCTAGGTCTTGACTACGAATCTAAACGTGGGCATATAGGACTTGATTACTTTGGGCGTACTGTATTTATCAAAATTTTGCCTGTAGGCATTCATATGGGTAGGCTTGAATCTGTATTAAATCTCCAATCTACATCGGCAAAACTGAAAGAAATTCAGGAAGAGTTTAAGGGTAGGAAGGTGATTCTTGGTGTTGATGACATGGATATCTTTAAAGGCATCAGTCTAAAACTTCTAGCTGTTGAGCAGCTGCTGGAGCAGAATCGAGATTTGAAGGGCAAAGTTGTCCTGATACAAATTGTGAATCCTGCTAGGAGTTCAGGCAAGGGTGTTCTGGAAGCAAAAAGGGAAACATATTTAATTGCCCAGAGGATTAATGATACTTATGGCTCAAATAATTATCAGCCAGTTATTCTCATTGACCGTCCTGTTCCTCGTTTTGAAAAGAGTGCCTATTATGCTGTAGCAGAATGTTGCATTGTTAATGCCGTGAGGGATGGTATGAACTTAGTCCCATACAAGTATATTGTCTGCAGACAAGGAACTGCACAGATGGATAAAGCTTTGAGTAGAAAAAGTGATTCTCCCCGTACGAGCACGATAGTTGTGTCTGAGTTCATAGGTTGTTCTCCTTCTCTAAGTGGAGCAATCAGGGTCAATCCCTGGAACATAGACTCTGTGGCTGATGCTCTGTATTCAGCTATTACTATGCATGATTCAGAGAAGCAATTGAGGCACGAGAAACACTACCGGTACATCAGTTCTCATGATGTGGCGTATTGGGCACGCAGCTTTATGCAGGATTTGGAGAGAGCATGCAAAGATCATTACACCAAAAGGTGCTGGGGAATGGGTTTGGGCCTAGGGTTTAGAGTTGTTTCTCTTTCTCCTGGTTTTAGAAAATTGTCTGTTGATCACATTGTTTCAGCATACAAAAGAACTGATAAACGAGCTATATTTCTTGATTATGATGGTACTATCGTATCAAAATCTTCTATAAACAAGACCCCCAGCCCTGAAGTCATATCCGTGCTAAATGACATGTGTAATGATCCTAAAAATACACTCTTCATTGTGAGTGGAAGGTCAAGAGATTCTTTAAGTAATTGGTTTAGTTCATGCAAAATGATTGGACTTGCTGCCGAACATGGATACTTTTTAAGGTATTTATTTAAGTTCTAGAAATATTTGGTACCATATTTTGAACGCCCCCTCACCTCCCTTCCTTCTTTGGTTCCTCCGAAAACAAAACAAAACAAAAAAGTCTGACTCTTCATTTTGTGGTTGCAGGTGGAACAAAGACTCTGAGTGGGAAACTAGTCACTTGTCTTCTGATCTTGATTGGAAGAAGATTGTGGAACCTGTCATGCAATTGTATACGGAGGCAACTGATGGATCTAATATTGAAACTAAGGAAAGTGCTTTGGTGTGGCATCATCAAGATGCGGACCCTGATTTTGGCTCTTGCCAGGCCAAAGAATTGTTAAATCATCTGGAAAGTGTCCTTGCCAATGAACCTGCAGTTGTCACCCGGGGCCAACATATTGTTGAAGTCAAGCCACAGGTACAGTTCTTGAGTTTTCTATATTACCCCCTGGTTAAGCTTCATTGGATTTATCAAAGTCTTCCTCTATTATCTGCAGGGGTTAAACAAGGGCCTGGTAACTGAAAAGATTCTTTCCACTATGGTTAATGGTGGTAACCCCCCAGATTTTGTTATGTGTGTGGGAGATGACATTTCCGATGAAGACATGTTTGAGAGCATATTAAGGACAGTTTCATGCCCATCATTACCGGTAGTTCCAGAGATCTTTGCCTGCACTGTTGGTCAGAAACCCAGTAAGGCGAAATATTATCTGGATGATTCTGCTGATGTCACGAAGTTGCTTCATGGCCTCGGTGCTTCATCTAAACCAAAGCCCAGGAATCTAGCACAATTCCAAGTTTCCTTTGAAAGCATGGCTTGAGTTATTGGGAGGATTGTTGACATGTGAATCAGGGAATGTTAGGTTATTAGTGTTACCCTTTCATATGGTGGGACCTTGGTGTTGCAGATAGGATTCGTTGCACCTGAACCGGTTTGCGTGGCTTTGGAAGCATTTATAGTGCGGTTCATAAATGAACTGACAATTCTTCTCAGGTACATGGTTACATTAATTGTTGTATTTGCTGGTGCCACCTTTAGCTTTAGTTGTGCTTAGAACTGTAGACCATACACATCTTTGCCCTGTTCAACATGGGGCACCAATAGCTTGTACAGTTACACTATTTTTCTTCACTATACATAATCACCATCTCATCTGATTTCAGATATCTTTCTTCAACTTTAACATTCAAGTAAACTTTAACTCTAAGTCAATCATTCAAAACTCTTTAATTCTAGGTCAATCATACAAAACCAACTTTCAAATTAACCTTTAAACCTTCACTCCAACCTCACTCACAAAGTCAAATACTAAATACTAACTATTGAGCTAAATGGTTTTACACTAAATATTTCCTTGTAATTTCTTCTGATGTAACACCACAATATTCTTTGATTCAATCCACTCAAATTGTTGGATAACATTTTATTTCCTTCCAAATATTTAATTATTAATTTTGTAATTAATAATTTTAGACCTAAAACCCTAAGAATCAAATTGGACATGCTATCAAAGCTTTGGAGTAAAGACATGGCATGTAGAAAAAGCATGAGATACAATCAAAGTTCTGGAGAACATTAGGATATTTTCAGGCTTTACCAACAAATAATATGAACACAATATTGTAAGAAGTATCAAAGGTGTGTATATATGCATTTTAACTGGGCTAAGTAAAATTTAATACTTATATACATTTTAATTTTAATTTTAACTTTATACACTTTTTAAATAAAGATTTAGTGTTTTAAAATACACAAAATTACGTCAAATATCAAAATAATAATTAATTCATTCATCATAATCTTACTTTCACTTTGTTACTCTAAATATATGTAACTACCTTATTTGAACTATAAAAGTTCGATAAAACATCACAATTAAAATCTTGCAACTTTTGGAAGAATTTTATATAACTCACACTTTAATTAGTGTTTTATTTGGTTATTCGCAAAAGTATATATTTTCGAGACAAACAAATGTGTTCCTTATTCTTGTGACTTGGTGTCTTAAATTATATAAAATTAAATTATACTTCAACAAGGAAGTCTTGTAAGATGTCCAGACCCTATTTTTATAACCTATATGATGCTTGCAATGAATATTATGTTCTAAGCAACTTGAATCAGCTCTTAACTTTTAATTTATTTAATTCTCTTTCAAATTATTTTCCATATTCTAATATTTATTTTACTATGATTTTGTTTAATTTATTATTACTTATTTCAATCTGGTATGCATGATCAATTATTAAATTATTTGTAATATTTTTAAAATTTTAAACAATTCAAATTAAAATAAATTTAACACTACATATTAATAAATATTTCATTACATGGTGTTATATCAAAACTACACACTCAATGAAATTTTGTAAAAAGAAATTCAATTTAGCAGCAGCTTAAATTAAGAAATAAAAATAAATAAATTTCTAAAAAACAATAAAAGTTAATTTAAAAAGTTTAGCGCTATATTACATAATAATATATTTTTATTTAAAATTCATATGATAAAACTTATATATATTTTTTTCATTTTATATTTACCAACTCATTTATACCAAACGCCCTTCTAAATCAATAAACTAGCTCATATCGTTAAAACTTATAAAGCTAGAATAATAACTTATCAATTAGCAAGTATACCTTATCAACTTAATGTGAACATATCAATTAGAAGTTAATTTTGGCAAAAGACTCTGATTTTTTTTCACATAAAAAAAATAATTTTTATAAATAAGAATAAAATTTGAACCTATATACCGAATAAAATAATTTGTTGATATATTTTTCAAAACTGATATTTAAAAAGATAATTAACAATATAATATATATATATATATATATATATAAAATATAAGTGAAGACTAAAATAAATTTTTTCATACTATGTACATTACTTATTTTTTCAGAAAAAAGGAAATAAAAGAAAAATACGACATAAATGTGCTACTCCGATCAAGAAAGACATAAATGTGCTACTCCGTTCAAGAAAGTATACTACAATTGATATATAATTATATTTGTCAAGCATAGTTGAAGACTTCGATGTTTTACTATAAACATAAAAAGAAGATATTGGTAAGAAAAACAACACTTTACCAATTTAAAAAAAAAAACTTTCACTATTATCTGAAAATATTATCCATGTAAATAAAAAGGTATAACAATTCTGAGAATGTGATTATTCTTATAAAAAAAACTGTGGGAGTAAGAAACATTGTAGAAATGAAGTAAAATAATATATCACTAATTTCAGTTCCTTATTTAATTAATAATTAAAATAAATGAACATACTTAATCTTAATTGAATGTGTTAATTTAAACAGTTTAAGTATTAATTACATTTAATGATATTTATATTAATTTAATGAATAACTTTCTCCAATAAATGTGTGACTAGTATATTTACTACACATATACCAATTTGCATTATGAATAATTGAACTCAACAAATCAAGACTTTAAGTCAGAATTAATAATATATTTATTTGTGTTTCTTAATTACAACTAGGACCAAAAAAACATCCATTTATATTTATGTCAAAGACTAAAATGGTATTTAAATTGACACAATAAAAGGATAGAAAAGTAATAATAAAATTGTATTTTTGACATGTGAAATAGATATAAATAAAAGTATTAATCTCCTCAGTGTAAGTCACACCTTTTCTCCTTTCGCTTAAGATGTTAATGAGAAGGCTGATTTAAAAATTGAATTGAAATAAAAATATTATCGAAATCTAACTTGAAAGTCCAAATCAAACGAAAGTAAAACTTAAATTAAATTGTGAAACATTATGGTTTTGATATGGTGTGAATGGCATAGTAAATATGATAAGGATGTTAGTGATGGGTGTTGAGAGAGAGAGAGAGGGTGATGTGAAATCAAAATGAAGAAATGTGGTGAGGGATTCATTGCACTGTGTCACTGCTACCATTAATGAATGAATGAATAATGGCATGTTAAAGTTAAAGATAACAATCTTATCGTTCATAGAGGCAAATATAAGGTGGACAAGATAATGACATCATGTATAAAGTTAAAGCAAGAAAATGACAAAAAAATAAAAAAAATTATATTATTATTTTTTATTAAAACATCAAGTGTTAGTATAAATTCTACAAGTAGAGATAAAAAAAATTAAACTCGTACAAAGATTGAAACCTATAAATTAATTGATTTCTAGATTGAAAGTAGTTGTGTGTGAAAATCAAATATTGGTTTTAATAATCTACTCAGGCGAATTTTTATATGTTTTTTAAAGAAAGATAATTTTAAAGATGCATAATAATTATTTGGAAAACAAAATTTTAATTAATAATTTTGTTTTATATTAAATTTTTTATTCATTTGATTTTATATTTATTTTTAATTCAATTAATTCTTAATATTTATTAAATTGAATTAATGTAGTTTTTTAGTTAAATTGACATTAATGTTATTTTGAATTTTATCATGTGTTAGTTTACTAAAAAGTTTAATTAGTAATTTGGTATAGGTATATAATTTGTTCTTTTTCTATATTATTTTTTATTCAATTTAGTTTCTATATTATTTAAAGGCTTAAATATATTTTTAATTTTTAAACATTTCGTACATGTTCAAAATTTTGGTACATTTTGATCTTTCAACTTTAAAAATGAAGGGATATAATTATCTTAACCCAAATGTGTTTTTTTTTTTTTACGTGCTAAACAGTCTTCAGGACTGACATTTGTACTATAATGTATCAAACTGCTGTGTAAATAGTTCAAATATCAACAAAAAAGTCACTTGACAACACATAAAAGAAATTCAACGCAATTGCATTAGAAGAACTATATCAAGTCATTTTTAAAGTTTTGATACCAAATTGTATTAAAATTTTGAACATAGACGAATTCTAATTTTGTGTTAAAGTTTAGGAACTAAACATATTTAATCCTTGTTTAAATAGTGTTTAAATAGAGACAGTGTGACCCTTTATGTGAAATCACCGTTAATATCAATATAAAAAGTGACTACGTGTAAGTCAAAACCCTTTCTTCCGCTTTAATCCTTTCTTATTTCTTATTCGATTACACAATTTCATTAAGACCACCTTCTTCAGATCCAATATCACAAATCTAAGACCTTCGATTTTGTCTATTGCAATGTTGAATATGGATACATGAACCTTTTGAGTTTGTTTCTAAGTTTCGATAAAGTTGATGTTGACAAAAAAGTTACAATTATCTTTATGTAAAAATATAAAGATTTAATTGAGTGAAAAAATATGATAGGTTAAACTAAATTACTAATTAAATTTTGTATTATATTGAGGTGTGAATACCTTTCCAACAATATTTATATCAATCTAATAGAAAAAATTACATTAATTTTATTTAATAAATGTTTAGACTCAATTGAGTCAAAGCAAGTATAGATATCTAAATAAATTAAAAATCTAAATATAAAAATCAAATTACCAAAAGCTAAGAAATAATATTTAAGAAATTTCAATAATATGTTTATGTTAAGAATCAAAGTGGGTGAACAACTGAGAAGATTTCACCATTCCACATTCAATTTAGTTTAAATTAGATTTTTCTTGTCCATTTCTAGCCTCCTATATTCGTGTTTTTCTTGTGAAATTTGAAAGCCCCGGCTTATACCTATTTTCTGAATATCTAAAATGGATAAAGAACTATTTGATGTTGAGGATGTGGTGAAACTAAAATTCCAACTTCTCTAAACCTTGAATAAACAATTTAATTACAAAAACTAAGAACCATCCATAGTGAATCTTTTATTCAAACAATAATCACAAATAAAAATATATGAAAAAGATGAAAAATTAAAACAAGAATTGTAATGGCAAACAGTATTTCTCTCGTTTAATTTTAATTGACAATTCAACTATAGAAAGCAAGGAACTATCTTTAGTAAACTTGTCATTCAAATATCATTTTGATGCAATTGCGAATGAAATTCCAATTCTAATTTTAAAATTTGTAGTTCAGTAGCATGCCAATATCACAATAATTTTTTTTCCTCTTTTCTTCTGCAGTGTAATGCAAAAGATTTTTAAAAAATTAATGTAATAAATTTATAAATTTTTTTTTATATAATATTTTATTTTTTATCTTTTATTTATCATAGACATACACTTATATTTAAATTATTAACGTAGTCTTGTACTTTCAAAATAAATATCTTATAACGAATTTGATGGCGAAATTTTTTTTAAACATATGATCTATAATCAAGTGGATAGGCAGAAATCATAATCATTTTCTTTTTCCTCTATATATGTTGTTGTCATATATACAGTATTAATCTCTTTTGTCTTTACTTAAATAAATGAAAAAATAAATTTTACACATTTAATTAATAATTTTCCATATAAAAAAGCAAACAAAATAAAAATAAAAATAAAAACAAACTCAACTTTAGACTGATAGCACATCAGATTAGACCTATTTTGAAATTTGCGCAGACTGATAGTTGTTAAATTACCAATAAATTTACCTGGCTAATGAAATAGAGGTGTATAAATAAACCAAATTACAAATTTTGTAATTCACTGCATTCATTTAAAAATATTTTGTTTTATTCGTTTATTTTATATATTTATTTTATTTAAAATACTTTGTTTTATTATTTTATATTATTATATATTTATTGCAGAACAATTAAGTGTATAATTAAGATGAATTAATTTAACTTATCTATTTATAATATTATAATAAAGTAATGGTGATTCTCTTTATGACAAAACTTTTTTAAATGTTTATGAATTAGTATATAAATAAAAAATATATTTTAAATTTTAGTATATTTTTCTCTTTTAAATCTGTATGTATCTAAAAAAAGTTTGTGACATCCAAAGTATATTTTAAAAGTCCGGCACCGATAAAAATATTATCAATTTTACAAAACATTGTTATAAAAATAATAATTGGAAATTGAAAGTGATATCATATATATAATCAAATAAATTAATTAAATATCTAATTATTTAAATATTATTAAATAATATTGTAATTTTTTTAAAAATAATAAAAGATTGTTGGTACAAGCCGACCTACATTTAATCTGACTTAAACTTATTTAATTTGTAAATCAAGTTAGAGTTTAATGATCTCATTTTCTCTTCATTATCTTTTGCTGTATATATTTTATTTATTATTATTATTATTATTATTATTCATTCAAAACTTAGAAGGTGATTGGAGTCATGACATGAGAGTGTGGTTTTAGCTAAAAAGATTCTTCTCAGTTTCCTCATTGGTGAATGGTGTCACTCATGCAGATTTTGTATGCTATTTCTCATCAAGAAATTAACATATATAACTTATTTACCACACTTGTCTCAGTGAAGGCCTTAATTCAGGCTTCTTACAGTTACAATTATAGCCCAAAGGCCTGCTATTAGCCCAATTTCATTTTCCAGGTTTTCTTCAGACCAAAATCTGGGTCCGGAACCAAACAGAACATCACTTTCCTTGTCAAGATTCTTCCTTTTTTCACTCCTAAATGTTATCAGAGTAAATTATTCATCAGTTTTGTCTATCATTAATCCATTGAAAAATTCCATTAATTATTTTTAAAGGAACGCGTTTCTTAATTACTTTTATTTAATTAATGTGAAACTGTAAGAAATGAATCTACTTTCACTCAAATAAGAAAAAAGTATGATAGCGTGAATGCTAGATTAATCTTATTGTCTGAATAATTTGACGTTTCAAATTTTACATTTATATTCTGAATTTCAAATGTGGAAAATAAAAAAAAAATTAAATATAAATTACTAACATGTAAAATTACTCACACTACTGTTCTTCTCGTGTGTAAAGAGTCATTAACTATGGCTACTTGCTTTTCAAGATAATGATGGTTACCATTTTTCAACCTATGCCTTTGGATGCTAATAACTTTTATTAAAGTACTAAAATTTAAATATTATTTATCTTTATAGAATTATTTTAATAAGAAGAGTTTATTAATGTATGAAATCTAAATATCTATTACAATATATTTTCAATAATTCTAACATCATATTAAAATAATAAAATTTAAATTTAATTCATATTTATAAAACCAATTTAATAAAAGAAATTTACAACTATATTATTATAATAATTTGTTCACGTCTCTGTGTGACTTCTTTCTCTCTATTAGGGAAGAATTAGCTGTGTTCCAATACATCTTGCTAAAGCCACAAACTTTGCCACTTTCAAATATTATATCAATAACATCAGATTATTTTCCATCACCCTTTTATGATTTTTTTTTAATTTATTTCTACTGCACATAATTTGTCATTTCAATATATTGTACTATTTTATTATTCGTAGGTAGGTGTTGGAAGTTTGCACAAACCTATATCTATGTGAATCACCTCATTGTTGAAATCCAAGCCAGGCATAGGAATCACAAAAAGTGTCAAACAAATAAGACACCACACAACAAGACAAACATATTTAGGATGAATCGACATCTTGGCACTAAAACACCTTTAATTACTTACAGATTCACAACAATTGTTTAAACAGAAAACCAATTTCATGATTAGTGTGAAACATGGTACGAGTGATTGACAGAAAATGAAATAGAGGTTGAATATATATACTAGACACACATGATGAATATGATACAGTGATGAATCTTTTCAAGGCGAAATGACCCATCTCATGAAATTTTGGGAGAATATAGTATTCAGAAATTAGCATGCTGCAAGAATAAATTTCTGAAAAAATTTCTTTTTTTTGTCTACCAGCTAGTTCATTAAGACACATCTCAGTTTTCCTCAAACTGCATTGGTAAAAGGGCAAGTCCTTTTGTTGTTTGTCTAAACAGAGAATAGAAAATTGGCCACATTTGTCTTGCTCTGTCAGTGTCTCTATTTGCTTTCCGTTTTTGGAAGGATCATACATTATTATATCAAATGTTGAATCTGATCTTGATGAGTTCAAGCATTACTTGAATTGGCAATAGCACATTGATATGCAAGACAATAATATCATCACGTGGCACGACATAATTGCCAGCTATGTATTTATATATTGCCAACATTATTGGTTAATGTAACTCGGTCTTGAAAACCATCATATCATGGATTATGCATAACTTGGTCTGACCCATGATCATTAATTGAGGTTGCACCACACAAAAAAGAAGAAATTGGAATGAGAATTTTGATGGTAATAACTAGTTCTTGGTGATTCTACAAATTCATCATGATGCTAATCATTTCCTTGCCCTTGTGAGATTTTTAAGCTTATCACAACTACAAGTCAAGGCTATGGAACATATGGTTCATTCGTTGCTTCATGCTGTTATGGACCACAAAACATTTTTTTTATGAGAAAAAGGGTAGCTATAATGATGCAAATTGTTAAAAGTGAAAAGAAGTGTAACTATTAGCTATTATTTTCTTGAATGTGGGTAGTTGGAGGAGGAAGGGTTGTCTATTATCTACTTTGATAAATTAAAAATACAAAAATGTCACTGTTTCAACGACATTAGGGAAAAACTTTCATGGTTTTAGTTTCTACAAGATGTTGTGGATGTATTTATTATTTCTATTTTCAATATACATGAAAATAAATCACCCTTTAATACACCAACAAGAAAGCACACTCCATCAACTAATGCATTGAATAATATGAAGTACTACCACTGAAAAAGCATGATAATGATCATGATCATGTGAATAATTTTTTTTTTTTTTTTTTAAAGTTGAAAATAGTTTTTAGAAAACATTTTTTTAAAATACTCATTAAAATATATATATATATATATATATATATATATATATATATATATATTTTTTAAAAATATATATCTCCAATATATAAACACTCTTATTTTTTAAAAAAAAAATGATATTCATTTAAAAA
>Ga0099823_1002911_pt1 | contig 15864 bp, 8 predicted proteins | sample CowpearedBW_FD_76831 | JGI IMG/M metagenome (GOLD analysis project Ga0099823, IMG submission 76831) | Root nodule microbial communities of legume samples collected from California, USA - Cow pea red BW | ecosystem: Host-associated > Plants > Roots > Nodule | place: USA: California | collected...
GCTCTCACCTACTTGCTTCCACAGCTCAAACCACCTGCCCAACTATTTTCATATTCCACGTCTCTGGTGCAGTTGGATGTGAAGTACTACTGTGGATTCTCATTGCTCCCCAGTTTTTATGGTGGTACATCATCAACGTCCTTCTTTTACTTCTCGCCTCATTCTGCTTCAACTACAACCTTATCAATCAACTCAATCGTGCCACCATTCATCACCACCCAAATTTGGCCTCCCCTGTGTAACATATGACGGCGTCATCCTTTGTAGCATGTTGAATCCGTGTCCCTTGGGAAACTTTGTTATTTTGTTTTCCTATGTTTCTGTTCTTTTCTAAGTTTGAAGGGCTTTATGTTCTAGTTGTTATGTTTGTTCATCATAAATTATTTTTGCACTAGTGAGAATTGCAGAAGTAATATCGTGAAAATTGTTTGCTAAATTCGAACTATAATTATATATTTATCACACGTTTCTAATACGATGTTGAAAACAAATTGTTTATTCATAACGTTCATCAATAAATGTGGACCGGTCGAAATCTGCAGGGAGTTCACTAAAAGCACGTAGTTCTTTGTTTGTTGAACCATTTACTTTTCAACGATTATCTCTCTCCTACCTTTCTTCTCTAAGCTGAGTTCTAAACAGAAAGAATTTTAATACATTTGTTACATCTTCTACCAAAAACGTCTAATCTACCAATCATTCGTGAAAACTTTTCCAAACATAGTTCATTTCAAAAAAATCATCAACAAGCACAATAGAAAGTAAGCGTTTCTCTTTTTAAGAACATCGTAATAAGTTAAGAGATAACATTTTCCTAAAATAAATCAATAACACAAGGATGGTATAGAACAAATCACATATCTCAACCAAAATCTCAGTACATTACACTAGATAGGATACAATTCTCAACTGCTCCAACATCCATCAATGCCACATATACAGTAATAATAACATTTTCACTCAAACAGTTATAACTCTTAACACACCCTTTGGATGTCAATATACATATATTATCTATGGTTAGTAATTCTGTCTATACTATTGTTAGCCTCAGCTGCAAAATGTGCTGTTGAACTTATTGTGGTTGGCCATAATGATATTTGCTCACTACATCACAGTATTTTTATTCAGTGCCATTTGTCTTCCTCTCATACCTTATCCATTGTACCATTTGGTGATACATGGGGAAGAACCACATCTGAATTACTGAGAAGGTAAGGTATGGTATAAGTGTTGAGATCGCCACAAAGAATGTCACAGCCCAAAAGGAAGGAGATGCTGCGAGAGTTTCAATGAAGACTTGATAAACATTTGTAGAAAATTTTGGAGGCATTGCTCCATATGCCAGGAGGAAAAGATACCAGAAAGCAATGGAACCCCAGATAAAAACATGTTGTATCAAGGTGAAGTAACGTATAGCAAGTGCCATCTGCAAGTTCACAACCCAAACCACACAAGTATACATTGTCACACCCAGCATATCTCTTCCGGCTGTTCTTCCCTCCTCATCAAAGGCCTGAGGCTCAATTGCTTTGGTGCAGAAGAAGAATATCATTGTAGCATTAATAAATCCATTAAGCATCCAACTAAGTACTATACGCCAGCTGAAGAGGACATTTTGCACCCCTTCTTGGTATAAGATAGGAAACTGCAAAATTAAACAGAAATAACCAAGAATTATATCACTCAGCAGAGAAAACAAGTTGACGCTCCTTTATTTTACTTCAGATTCAGATATAGTAACCAAGGGGGATTTATCTATTATGCAGCATACAAGAGACTACTGTGTTTAAACAGTATTACTAACTTTTGAAATGGGATTCCTAGGTGCTGTTAATGTCAGGACAAAATCGCAACATGAAGGTGAAAAGCTAAGTTGGTCTAGCAGAAATCAATGCATAGCAATTATATAAATTTACGCAAGAGTTTTGCTATCTTTTCTTTCCTTTTATTTGGTGAGTTCTATTGTTTTTTATTTAAATCGATAAACAACTTTTTAACAGGACAACAATGAAATTTTTTGTTTCTCAGATATTGATACAAACATGCCAGCATATTAATGCCCGTTTGGATCTTATTTTTGTGACCATAAAAGTGACAACTGTGTTTGAGGCAAGAAAAGAGTAAGGAGAAATGTTCTCCAGTTTGAAAATGGCCATTTGAAGGGCTTGAGAGTTTGAAACAAACCATGCTAAACAACACAACTTACCTTCAGGCAGTACCTGGCAGATACATCCTGGTCAAGGACCCCAAGGGCAATTACAGGAAGTGACGAAAAGAAGACACTGTAGAGAGACAAAAACCAGTCATTGTATGCAGGCTCTCCAGAGAATGATGCATACACCTCATACAAGAATAGGGTGAATCCAAATGTGATATTCTTAAAGAAAAAATAGCATATCTGCCACAAGAATAAACAAGTTAATATAACTATTAAAGCTTTCAGATCAGAAAATCCTTCAGAGCCTAAATCTGTAGAATGCTGAGATTCAGTTTGAGTGGCAATACCATTGATGACATCCTCCGGTAACACCAATGTCCATGTACAAGAAGTAATCTTTCCAAATACTGGAACTGTGCAATTGCAATATCACTAGACATGACGGCCTAGGGGAGAAAGGATACAAATCGAAAACTTTTACCAAAACAGGATATGAACGTGAAAAATCAATTTTAAAAAATTTAATAGTATGTCAATTTTGGGGTACCTGCATTCCTTCGACACCACTGATTCCAATCCCTACGTCTGCTTCTTGAAGCATTCCGACATCATTAGCTCCATCACCAATAGCCAATGTTGTTTTACCAGTTCCAGATTTGACCAGTCTAGTAACCTTGAGATGAACCAATAATAATAAAATACTTTTAAGAGCTAACTAGAATAATCATCAGTATTAACCAAAAAAACTCTAACATGCTAAATAGATGCAGAACAGGCTTAAAAATACCAGAGCCTTCTGCTTTGGCGATGAGCGGCAGCAAATAACAGATGCACAATGACTTGCAAGCTCTAGAAACATGTTTTTCATATTATCCTCTAAAGCATAAGTAAGTGATTTTCCATCAATGATCAGTGCAAATGTCTGCTGGCAGGTCCCTTTGGATGCAAAAAGCAGTTGAGCACCTTCATATAGCTGATGATGCACACTTTCCCTTGATACCTAAAAACAGGAGTCAGCCTATAAACATCAGCACTCAAATTTCAATTACACAGGTTCTCTAAGACACTTTAAGCTAAAATGTGTTGATTTTTTTTTACTAGTCATAGGAGGTAAAGTATGACAATTGATTTTGAGGAACACCACGCATGCTCTAGAAATCCTGTTTCTTAATCTCTAAATCAGTAGATCCAAGATCCTAGGTTGTTCATGTTGTGACTTGTGAGCTTAAGGAAAGAATTCAAGGAGAAACATATGTATGGGTATTCCAGTATTTGAAAGAAATAACATGCATGGGAAGCTGATTCATGCCAAGCAACACTTCAACAAAAAGCAAATTACGTAGCTCAACTTGCAAATGAACATGGAAACATGGAAGCATGTGCCTAACAGCTGTGGGAGGATAGTATTCCTAAGGCAGCATGGGAAATTTTCTAAAGGGGAGCACTAGAGCAGTTTCAAATTTAGTATGGTCTGACTATACAGACAGGGAGAGAATACTGCAACTATTTAGTTTAGTGGAGGTTGGTTTTGGTAGAGATCTCATGCACTCACAATCCTAGAAAATAACACCTGTGTTCATTCTCTCTCTAATTTCTAACTGGTACCTAGCAGTAACTTTGACACCAAGCAACCAACCCGTTCCAACATAGATAAAGAAAAGTTTGAGAGGGAAAGAAAGAAGAAAAGGAAAGAAACAGAACAACAAAAACTATAATCTCGATTAAGGGTTAAATAAACTAAGCAACAGAATACAAGCATGCATTGTCTTTTTCCATCTTCTGGAAGGAAAAATGAAAATTCCATATAAATGCAGTTATTGCAATTACTATATCCCACTATAAAGCCACTTTATTCACAACTTGAATGGACTAATCCATGAATTGTAAATTTAATTGTCAGCATTGTAAAGCACATTCACCGAAAATAAACTCGATGAAATATCTCATGAGGATTTAGAATATTTTAAGAGAACCATCCTGTCATATGTCCAATGTAATACGTGTGGAATCTTCGATACGCAAACTACATCTATACATTTAGTTTTACCTTCGCAATAGCCATCTTGTCTCCAACCTTTTCTAATGCTTGAATTTCTGGAATCTCCAAATGAATTATAATTTGTTTCATTCCTTGTCTAAGCAAGCGACAAGAGAAACTGCATTTGTAAATTATATCAAACATTGTGAGAAATTATTCTCACATAAAATCTAACATAAAGAGAAGAAAAAGCATAATCACAATATTATACCCAATATTGATGGCAGTCTCCATTTTATCTCCAGTCAAAACCCAAATCTTAATCTTAGCTTGGGCAAGCTTGTCGATACAATCAGGAACCTAGCAAAACAATATAGTTAGGCTTATTATTGGAGTCGTGTTCCACTGGATATATCTTCATATGTTAACTTTTTTTCTAAACTACCCCATTTTGGAGCTTGTCCTCTACAGCAGTGGCACCAAGAAGGATTAGATTCCTCTCAACTGTATCCAATAATTCTTCAATCAGTGTTTCGCGGTCTTCCGAAACTGAATTTTTTACTTCAGACAATTTACCATCAAACACCTTGTATTCTTCTTCATCAAGTTCGCGATAAGCAAGTATTAGGGTCCTTAGACCTGCATCAGCGTATTCATGCACATGTTCCATTGTTTTCTCTTCAAACTTCCTCCCATTGTTGGCAAGCCTTTCAAACATTACACTGCATGAAAATATGAGTTAAGGCATGTTAATAGGTTGAATGCTCAGATAAGAACTCCAAAGTATTGAAGGCTATAAATAATTTAATCACAGACCTGTCAGCACCTTTAGAGAGTAGTAAAATTCTCCCTTCTTCATCTTTCACTATCACTGACATTCGCTTCCTTGAACTACTAAACTCTAAAACATTGAGAAGCTTGTATGTCCTGTTAATTGAAATTAATCTGAACCAGTCAAAATTAATTACTTCACATGAATAAAGTAAACTAAAAAACGCAAATAATTATAAATAATAATTGAATTAGGAATAATCTGTTATAAGTAGTCAAGCAATTGTTAGTTCTCACATCCTCACTTCTGTAGCTTATAAAGACTAATTTATTAGTAATTGTGGTAGTAAGTAAAACATACTAAGAAATGCTAAGATAATTAAAGCATATCATCTAATTGGGGATAAGTAACAGGTAAGTTAAATTTACTCATTGTGGTTTTACGAATCCCATATTATTGCTGGAATTTGGAATTTGGTTCATCCTTCGTTCAACTATCAGTTATCCTAAAATTCTATAACCAATCTCATCTGAATTTGTTAGAAATTTAAGTCCCTATAATTCATAGTTGTTGCTCACCATTTGCCTTTTCCTTCGAGACCTTTGCCACTTTTATCAGATGCATGGCCCTTAGCTTTTACCGGACACACGGCCCCCAGATTTCCAAATGCACTTGGCTTTGGTGTTTTCCAAGATGTACCAACTCCAGCTTCTCCCGAATGCATTTTCCCCCGACTATTTTCAGATGACTGGTCAACTTTTTCTCAATTTCATGTTTTTTATTTTTAATTTGTGGGGAAGTTTTATTTTCTTGTAATAAGATAAAAGCTTAGTAACCTTCTTAAGGACAAGTTTTAGAAATATAAGAAATATTTGAAGGTATTATATCTTATAATATTTTAGAGTATCTAAGAAGATCTGATACGGTTATTCTTCTTGTATGTTTTGATTTGCTTGCTTTTTAATTAGAATCTCTATTAAGAATATCTTGTCCGAATCAGATTAATCAGAATATCAAATCATGTGTATGGGAATAAAATCTACTACAATTATTTGTATTTATTGCAATCATGAAATGGACTTTGTTATGTAGTCCATACACACAATGTTCAGCATTTCTTCCATCTATTTTGTCTCTTTCAACAACCACAATTAAGCTAACTTTCCAATACTCTCCCTCATGCTCGTGACTGTCAAACTGAAGTGTAGCAATGCAGGTAACAATGGATCTTGGATAAATTCTAATATCATCTAAGAGCTTGGGCTTGAGCCTTACTTAACCTCAAAAACTTGCTCGAGTGGTCAAGGTGTCCACCACGTATACACTCTATTTTATTTAAGTCATATCACTAGTCAATGTAAACTAAACATCTCCCTTGAGCCTAAAAATAAGACAACCCCCCAATTGACCGCAATTAAAGCAGGCTGGGAGTGACTGCAATTAAGACAGTTTTCCAACAATCCCCTCCCGCCCAAGGCTACCAGCCTAGAGTGTTGCAATGCAGATGGCCAAACCATAGATCTGGGATAATTCTAACACCATCTTAAAATTTGGGCTTAGGACCAGAACATAAGCATTACATTATTTTTGGTCAACAAAAATACCCACTCATTTTCAGCTAATTAAGTTACACACTTGGTAATTAATGTAGTTGTAATAGTAAGAGTGTACAAAGTAAAATATTCAAAGCCTAGGAAAACTTGCTAAATTTTACAATTTTTATATGATACAATTAGCAGCCATCAAAATAATAACGAGACATTGAGAGGCATTATTTTTTCAATATATCATATTTTAAGCAAACTACCTAAACATTAGAAAAAGAATATTTCTATTACAATACTAGTGTCCTTGAAGTTCAGTTTTAAGTTTAAGTGTCAAAGTGTACAACAGACTCAGGTCAAGTGTTTAAGCCAACAATTCTTTTATAGGACAATTAGTGAGAGAGAAGTATCTAACACCAGTTGGATATTTTCAAGTGAAGTGTCAATGGCAAAAAAGTGTCGACATTCTAACAACTCAAGTAGGAAGAGTTTCCACGTTTTGTAGCTTCTTCACTAACACCCACACACACATCGAATTCACTTGAATTCACAACAAAATCCTTAATTTCAAACACCATAGTCAATAATAAATAAACATGCAGAAAGGAAAAAATTGCTTTGGACCACAGTACCATATGAGCAAGGTAAGACTTTAGGATCCACATACATAATTGTAAGCCAAGGTTACAAATCACCTAAGCTGTACGCAACTTTACAATAGTAGGTGAATAGTACATAGCAACACAAACTAACACTTCTCTTCCAACACCTTTTTCCATATTGGATGAAATTCATGTGGATCCCAGTTGTTTAATGAAAACCACTGTCATCTCCCACTGTGAATTTGGTCTCAACAGATGGTGTCACGATGAGAGAAGCCACCCACATTTTGAGATTCAAGTGAATTTCAACCAATTAGAAAGATTGTGCCACTGTAACATTACTAATATTTTTCATGATAGGTTGGCCAATCCATGAACTGAAAAGTATCAATATCAGACTCCACATTCCTGGATAGCCAAATGATTATGCGAACAGAATATAGAATTGCTACTTTCAAATTTTTGTATTGAAAATTAACCATTAGCATCACATGACAGGTTACTAGGTACCTGCATGTGCCTCTCCCAATGAAAATTAATCCTAAAATATTTTAAGTAGATTGGGATAGGAAAAATGCAGCAGTCAAAGCAATTGAAAACAACTGACCTTTCAACTTGATGGCCAGAAACAGGATCCAACTCATACGTTGACAAACAATTCTGGGTCCTTTTGTAGAATTTAAAACCAACTTCTCTTGCAGCAATCACAAATGCTGCTTCATCTGGAGATTCAGCCTCATATGAGACATTTCCTGTTTCTTCATCCACTTCTGGTATGGCAGTATGACAAATTGCCAATAAGCGAAAAAAAAATTGTATAATATCTGCATAAGGCTCATTAACCCAGTTTCCATTCATTATCCTTTCATCCGTAAAGTTAAAACCTTTGATAGGCTCTTTTCTATCAGGAGAGTCCCCAATTTCATTAGATTTTGATTTTAGACCATTAATATGCTCATGAAGAATAGGTGAACCATTACTTCTTCCCATGGCTTGCTCAACCTCTGTAACACCATGACCATAAGGTACCCCAGCAATAGAACATTTGATGAACTCCATTGAGTTGCAGGTCAGAGTTCCAGTTTTATCAGAAAGTATTGTGTCAACTTGGCCTAGTTCCTCATTCAAGTTTGAAGTTCGGGCACGAGCTGGTTTGTCTGCTTCTTCATAGTACATGTGGATATCTTGATTGATGAAGATGCTTTGAAGGACTTTGACAATCTCTATTGAGAAATACAGAGAGATAGGAATAAAGAAGTTATATAACATTAAGGCTGTTAAAGAATGAAATATGGCAGCTGCAGCTGCTCTCTCTGGATCAAAGAAAATTGTGGAACGATCTGGTCTTAGATACCATCTTTTCATCAACCCATTGTTCAGGTCTCCTTTGGTTATGATGCCAAAGATAATAGATCCAACAAATGCAATTAGAAATAAAACACAAAACAAGAAGTAGATAATCTTATCCATCTTCTTCTCAATTTTGCTTCTTTTTGAAGGAGGATCAGTGGAGTTTTGAATAACCTTTGTGTCATGACCAGTAAAGACGACGACTCCAAACACATAGTCTGTGTTGCGAAGTTTGGAGTCTCTCAAAAGAAGTTGCTGAGCAGAAAGAGGGTACTTTTGCTCTTCAAACTCCATGCTCCCGACAAATGAATACAGATTTGCATTTGGGTCTTCACATTTGATGACAGCTCTAAAATCACGTATTTTGAAGTCCTCCTGTAAGGAAGAAGTTACATCCAACCCTTGTTTTAACTTCAAATTTGTTTCACCATCCAAGTTCATGGTCTCAACATAGCATACTGCATCTTCATAACTGGAGGAAAGCAGTAGGAGGTCAGCAGGGAAGAATTCATCCTTCATTATCTTCACTATATTCCCTACTCTCAGATTCTTCCATTCAGTATATTCAAAATTGCCATCACCTTTATGCAATATAACTCTTCTATTGTTCACCTCAATATCCTGTAGAAGTATGCCGTTAGCCAAAATATATACCCTGAATTGATAGCTTGCCATATATAGGAAATATCGTGGTAGAATTTAGAATAAATAGACACTGTTTTGGAATTTTATATATCTGACTGTACTGTCATTATATAAAACTATTAAATACAAGTCTAGCTAGAAATTGACATATCTAGGAGTCTGAGAGATTATTTTCCAACAACTGATTCCATTGGTTTAAACACATAACTAGAATAGAGATGTCTGTTGTAGGTCATGAAAATTGAGATTAAATTTCTGTCCTCAATTTTAATAAAGCTACTGTCAAATAGAATCTTCCTTAAATTTTTCTAAAACCCTTGCATAAGCTCAGGAAAAATTATTGACATCATTTAAGCTATTAAAAATTATATGTCTCACTGATTTCATGGGTAGTTTTAAATCCTGGACAGCTACGCCCAGTGGATGGCACCAGAAATGCTATAGCAGCATAGCTACTATTTTGAATTTTCTAATCGTTTGTATAATGTATGCTACATACATATAAATTCTAAAAATTCATAAAAAACGTCTAAAAAATAATGGTATTCATAATTAACAACAAAATATAATAGGTGTTTCAAACAAAACATTCAAGTAAATATATAAAAAATATATATATACAAGTTTCCTAGAAATGAATCATCAATTATCAATCGTGAACTTTCAAATTCAAGTATTCTTTACCATTTTCATTACTATTACAGCTGTCAATTTCATTTCTACAATTGAAGTCCTTAAAAAAGCTCCCAAAAAAGCATTAATGTATCTCTTCAGAGAGCTTTAGCACAGCTATAGCCATGCTATTCGGTCTGCTAAGACCAATTTGCTAAGGCAGCCCCTGTAGCAAGCCCGGGCCTCTTTGCACCATTATGCAGCTATGGTGGCACTATAGCTCTCTATTAAAAAACCCTGATTTCATAGACAGTAAGTTGCAAAATAAATGTAAGTAAATTCAAACAAAAGAGGAGACCACAGACCAATGTTAAGAAGAGAAGACCAGTATAATTCAATTAGACTCTACATACTCACGCTGCATAGTTGAAGAGATTTACTTTATAAAACAAAATTACCTGCTTTTTCCTGCGCCAGTCTTCAATACCCTCTTTCACCATAGTTGCCCCAACGATGATAGAGAGTGGAAGGATAGCACTGACAGCAGTATAAGGAGTAAGCTTTGTTAATGCCAAGATCCCAGCCACCAAGAAATAGAAATTAGCCACCCTCCTAAACTGCTCAAAAAGTGACTTTGGCAAGAAAGTGGCAAGCGTGTATTTTGTGGACCTAACAGAATTATCAGCATAATTGAAAACCCCTCCCTCGAACCTATCAGGTTCATTGCAGAAAACCACCCTGGAATGACCATGGCCCCCAATCCGCGAATGTTCTCTCTTCAAGGTTGTTTTACCACAAGCAAATGAGTAGATCTTGCTAAACTTAAGCTTTATCATACTCCTCTTTCTCCCACCCCTCATCTTCTTCTATCTAAATGGTATAAGTGATTGATCCAAATTCCAAAATGATAGCAATAATAAAAGGCATCAAGGGTCAATAAGGTGGACTAATTACTCTTCCCAATCCCTGAAGCAAAGTCCAACACTAGCAGACAAATCGGTAACCTTACCTAGTCTTAAAAAGCAACTTCCCTAACCACTGTGCTTGAAAGGGAACTGAGTGTCACTAGTCAACAAACAAAACCATCACAACCACACAAAAACTCGGAACCCCTTTTGGCCTTTTGCCACAAAATTACGCAATCTTGGCCACGAAGGAACGGAAAGTGGAGAATGGAAGAGAAACAAAAAGATGAAGTTTAAAGGATGAAACCTGTGTTCTGTTGGGAACAAGCAATGTGAAGTGTACTTGGAAAAGTGTGTGATGGTTTACGTAACTGGGTCACGAAAAGAAGGAGCCTTGGAATTTGGCATGTTAGGAAGGTGCATTCCATATCAAATGCTGTTACTTTGTAACTTTATCCAACAGCACCGTGCCAAGAGAAAATTGAGGTAATATCGTTGTTGTGTCGGCATAGAAGCAAACACCAGAGATAGAGATAGAGAGAGTAGTAACCAATTTCTAGACTTTGATACACACGGGCCGTTTTTGTTTTTAAATGTTATTTTAATGATGAAATAATTTTGTGATTAATTTTAATAGCTTTTAAATTTATTTTATTTTATTTTGTCGTCGCTCTATTTTAATTTAATAATTAAAATGTAAGTATTAAAATTAAATAAACGAAGGTTTCACAGAAATTAAAATAAATTTGTCGTATTTTTAAAATGTGAAACATATTCAATATTTTCCTCTCAAATTATTCCACACGACAACTTTATGTATATATACGTATTTCTCGGAACTAATTTTATACATTTGGATAAATCTGAACTCATTTAATGTTATGGAATAATAGATACCTAGGATATGGCCAAAAAATGTATGCGACGGCGATATTTCTTCCCCATGATTCTATTGGAAGTACATTTTTCAAGATAGTTTGTCAATACAATAATAAATCATGAGCAGTAATGTGTCAAAATTATTGAAACATTATTATTTGAAATATATAGCATTACGTTATAATCTTATAGCTATGTCTTAAAACTCTATAAGCACTATGTTTCACCTATAGTAAATTTTTATAGTTTATCTATCTTTATTAATATATATATATATATATATATATATAACATTACTCAAAAAAAATTAAGTTGAACAATATATATTATGGCTTAAATACCTTTTTCGTTCTCATTTTTGTAGTATTTGTTGCGGATGGTCCTCATTTTTACCAAATATTTAAAATAGTCATCATTTTCGCATTCGTGTTTAATTTAGTCCTTTTGTGTGACGCCGTTTAAATCAGTAACGGAGTATTGTACAAGTGACATTGTTTGTATTACGTTTAATTGTGGTGTATTACGTGTACAATACAACTGTAGATATTATAAAGTTTGGGATAAATAGGTGAGTTAGGGTTTTGAAAATGAATTGTGTAAGGCCCACTATTTGTACTGTCCTAATTTTAAAGGGGTTGCCCCAAATCAGTTGGGCCTAGGGTTGGCCCATAAAGAGCCAAAGACCCTAAACCATCTAACACCCTCATTTCGGCCACTTTACAGAAACACAGCCACCTGTTAGTGGGAGTTCATGGTGGTGCCTCAGTTGGTTGGGACGTAATTCCATGATCCCTGTTAGTGGGAGTTCATGGTGGTGCCACATCTATATAATTTAGTAAGGACTCAAGGTAAGGTTGCATCTGACACTCTAAAGAGTCAGTTAGTCTCACATAAAGCGTACTACTCTAGTGGTGAGAGTAGCAGGAGGCCTAGAACTCATTAAGGGCTAACCTTGTGGGGGATGAGACATTGTAACATTTTAGCTCGGTAGAGCAGGGAAGTCCACCACAAGTGGGGGATGAGACATTGTAACATTTTAGCTCGGTAGAGCAGGGAAGTCCACCACAAGTGCAAGCATCCACTGAATCCGACTAATTATATGTATCCGGATGAGTCGAGTATGAGTCTTAGTGTATTGTTTGAAAAGTCATAGCATGTTTGGTTGACATATACTTCTTGGACTGTGAAATAGCATGTAATTGTATGATAAACCGTTTTCTACTCTAGCTTACCCTTCTATTTGTTGTTTGTTCTCTTTGTGTGGTTTTCTCTCTTGCGATGATCATCAATTCATTTATGTGAGCAGATGCAAGAAAGGCTCGTGGTCAACAGGGAAATGATGATTCCGCTGCGTAGTTATCTGGGCTGGATTCTGTTTATTTGAGTTTCTTTTAGGGCTATGGCCAATGTATTTCTTTGTCTTTGGGCTTTATTTTGAAATATTGTTGGTCTACTATTATACTTTGTTACTAGCATCGTGGTGTGCCTTAGGTCAATTATTGTTTTCTTTTGGAAAATTGTAAGGAGTAGTGTTCATACTCCAGGACCTTGCTTTTAATATTATTCTGTGTGACATTTCCTTTAATTAGCGTTATTAATTAAATGGGGTGTTACAAATTGTTAGGCAAAAGAAATTTTGACAGTATTCCTTCCTCCATTCCCAATTCGTGTCGGTGCCTTCTTGCAATCTTCTTCCAGCAATCCAATTATCTAGGTATGTCATGGGGTCTCAATCTTCTTCCTTGACCTCTGGTTGTAATCGTTGCAGGCAATAGTGTTGAAGCACTTCTTGCAATGTTGGTGGTTCAACAAACACTATGAAAATGAGGATAAAAAAGGTATTTAAGCCATATATTATCAAAAGTGGTATATGATGCACTGATACTTCATTTTGGATCACATATCCATGTCCAACACATATTTGTATATGATACTTTAGGATATTATACAGATCCTTATCAATGAAGTATTAAATCTATAAAGTTGTAATACTTTTATGATGACAATAATTTATAAATTCTTATGTTAACGATGTTTACTACAAATTATATTTTAATTTGGATTCACACAATAATAATCATATATTTATCATATTTTTAAAAATTATTTTACATTTTTCAGTAAACATATATCAAGTATCGCATCTTATTATTTTCAAAATAAATGTATCAATTTATTGAATACATGTCGTATCGTATGCACATATCATATTTGTGCATCATAGAAAGTGATAATATCGTAAGTGTGTTATTGAGAAATAACTAATATATCACATCATGCATCACTAACACATTTAACCAAAAAACACATTTTAACAAAAAAAAACTAAATTGTTAATATTAAAAGTAATGAAACCATATTAAAATAAAACTTAAAAATAATAATGGGATAAAACAAGTTATCTAATCTATTATACAAATATCAACTACCAAATGGCAAATTTTTCAATATTTTAATCTTTCTGAATGAGCAGAATTCAAAGTTTTCTTTCTACAATAAGGAAATATGTTTATGTGTCATCTTCTCAAAATTTTGAAGATTAAAAAATAAATCAAAAACAAATCTTTTCATCTCTTCGTATCCCACACACAATATCAATTCTTTCAAACTTCTCTCTCTTTCTCAAACCTCTACAGAGCTTATTTTCTCTCTTTCTCAAACCTCTCAACTTCTTCATCTGTCTCTGGATCACCCACACACCACACCACACCATGGCGAACACCAAATCTTCAGCTTCATCTCTCTCTTTCTAATTCTGATTCAGATCTGTGAACTCTCTTTTCTTTTTTACGAATCTTCATCGATTACGGCCAAGAATGCTTTAGAAAAACCAAGCTTTATCTGGTCTAAATGGTTCAGATGAAAAGGTCAAAGACAGTTTTGAATCTCAAACAGCGAAAGCTTTCAACAAGATTTGATTTTTTTTGTTGCAGAATGACCACGGTATGTAAAGTATTTATTTTTACTCAACTTTTGGTTATTTTCATCCTTTTCGTCCTCACCATTTTTAATAAACTTCATCTCTATGAACTCTCTTTTCTTTTTTTACAAATCTTCATCGGTTACGGCCAAGAATGCTCCAGAAAAACCAAGATTTTTCTGGTCTAAATGGTTCAGATGAAAAGGTCGAAGACAGTTTTAAATCTCAAACAGCGGAAGCTTTCAGCAAGATTTGATTTTTTTTATTGGAGAATGACCACGGTATGTAAAAAAAGTAATTTTGCTCTAATATTCTTGATGACCTTCGCGAATAAAACAAGGTAACAAATTCTTATTTTTTTTTCATTCTTCTACCATCTTCTCAGATCTACTTTTTTTTCCATCATTTTTGTGTTTGATGGATATTTTTATCTGAGATCTACTTATTTTTGTTCTATTTTTTTGTTTGATGAATGTTTTACTTTCAGATCTACTTTTCTTTGTTGACAAGATTGGTTGGATCGAGGTTTTTTTCTCAGATCTGTTGTTCGATGTATATTTTCTTCTCATATCTACTTTTCTTTTGGTTGATGTTTTGCTCTCAGATTCTTCAGCACCTTTACAAATACAAAGAAGGTAACAACTTCTCATTTTCATTATTTTCGTTCTTCTACCATCTCAGATATAATTTTTTATTATTGATGAGATGTGTTCGATCGAGATTTTTGTCTCAGATATACTGTTGGATGTATTTTTTCTTCTGAGATATACTTTTCTGTGGAGATTTATTTTTTGCTCTGATATTCTTCATGACCTTCACGAATAAAAAATGGTAACAAATTCTTATTTTTTTTCATTCATCTACCATCTTTTCAGATCTACTTTTTTTTTATCATTTTTATGTTTGATGAATATTTTTTTCTGAGATCTACTTTTTTTTATGCTTTTTTTTTTGTTTGATGAATCTTTTGCTTTCATATCTTCTTTTCTTTGTTGACTAGATTGGTTGGATCAAGTTTTTTGTCTTAGATTTGTTGTTCGATGGATTTTTTATTCTCAGATTTACTTTTCTTTTTGTTGATGTTTTGTTTTGAGATTCTTCAGCATCTTGACAAATACGAAAAATGTAACAACTTCTCATTTTCATTTTTTTCATTCTTCTACCATCTTCTCAGATCTTCTTTTTTTGTTGACAAGATGTGTTCGATCAAGATTTTTGACTCAGATCTACTGTTGGATGTATTTTTTCTTCTCATATGTACTTTTTTGTGGAGATTTATTTTTTGCTCTGAGATTGTTGATGACCTTCACGAATAAAAAAAGGCAACAAATTCTTCAGCACGATTTATTTGTTGACTCAGATTTGTTCGATCAAAAGGTTGATGTTTTGTTTTGAGATTCTTCAGCACCTTGACAAATACAAAAAATGTAACACCTTCTCATTTTCATTTTTTTCATTCTTCTACCATCTTCTCAGATCTTCTTTTTTTGTTGACA
>Ga0099823_1002916_pt1 | contig 15858 bp, 7 predicted proteins | sample CowpearedBW_FD_76831 | JGI IMG/M metagenome (GOLD analysis project Ga0099823, IMG submission 76831) | Root nodule microbial communities of legume samples collected from California, USA - Cow pea red BW | ecosystem: Host-associated > Plants > Roots > Nodule | place: USA: California | collected...
ATCTTCTATTCTGATGTAGGACTCTTAATATTTTACAAATATATATTTTTGTAATATTTCATGAACAATTACAGAGATGTAAACTATATATATGAATATGAAGTTATGTTATTATTAATGTTCCCTCAAGGATAATCTTATGGTAAAAAAAAATTAATTCCATATCTTTTTATCGAATAATAATTATTTAGTATAGTAGTTTGGGTGTCAGAGCTAATACCTTCCCCACGCGTAACCGACTCCCAGACCCAAAATCTGGTTTTTCGCAGACCTTACTCTTTGTTATGGTTTTCCATAGTTTCCTATAATAACTATGGTGACGACTCCAAAACCTCTTTTTACAAATTTTATTTTTTGTTTCGTCGTCCCGTCGTGATTTCAGTTGCGACACCTATATAAAGATTTCTTCCATCTATAAACTTTATCCTCTTTTTCTAAATTGGTTTCTCTTGGGAGGAACATGTTATCTCCAATATATTGGTTCAGTAGAAACTCTAAATATTTTAAACTCTCAAAATGTGTAATCACTATTGCATTCGGATAAATAATTTATTTATCTGGCGTTTTAGAATTTTTAATGTTATGATTTGTTTGGATAAATTAATTAAAATTTAATATATTTTGAAAGGCATTTCTAATGAATAAAATAGAAACAAAATTTTAAATAAAAAATATTTTGAAATTTCACTTTTTTTCACTTTATTCATGGAGTTCAAAACGAGTCGGTTTAGATTGAAAGTTTAGTCGACAAGCTGAAGGCTTAATTGAGTCAGCTTAAGTTGAAAGTTGAGTCAATTATGCTTGAGCCAAAGTTCAAGACGAGTTGATCTGTGTTAAAGGGGTGGGACAGGTCAGCATGGGATGAATGTTAAGATGGATCAGCAATCCAAAGGTTGAGACGAGTCAGTCAAATCAAAGTTTGAGACTAGTTGGTGCAAGTTGAAGGTTGAGTTCATTCAACTCAGATCAAAGGTCGAGCCGATTTGACCCGAGACGAAGGACGAGACGAGTCAATTATGGCCAAAGATTGAGATAAGGTGGTTAGGCCGAAGGTCGTGACAACTAGATTTGGGATGAAGGTCAAGAAGAGTTGGGTCGAAAAAGGTCGACCTAGGTGCAAAAACGAGATGAGTCAGCCTGGGTCTAGGGTCCTGACGAGTCGATATAAGTCAAAGGTGAAGTTGTATCATAAATTGAAGGTCGAGTTGAGTTGTCCCAGACCAAAGCTCTAGTTGATTCATCCTAGGGCAAAGGTTGAGTCAACTCGATAATGGCTGACAGTCAAGACAAGTTGGTCAAGCTAAAGGTCGAGATGGGTCAAAACAGGGCAAAAGTGGTGACAGGTCAGCTTAGACCAAAAGTTCTGATGAATAATCGGGCTGAGGGCTAAGATGAGTCGCATAGGCCAAAGGTTGAGACGAGTCGATCGGGTTGAAGGGCGAGATGATTTGGTGCAGGATAAAGTTGAAGCAAATTTGGCGTAAAATGAAGGTCAAGCTGTTTTATCGCAAGGTGAAGGTTAATATGATTTGTCCTATGATTAATATGGCTGAAGGTCGAAACTAGTTAGCCTGGAATGAAGGTCAAGATGGGTCGACCCAAGTCGAAGTTCGGGACACATTGACCTAGATCAAAGGTCGGTACGAGTCGATTCGGGGCAATGGTCAAGACCATCCTAGGTCGAAGGGTAGAGTTAGTTGTCCAAAGAGTAATTCCTTTATTTAATAAATTTGAATATCTTTGAAGCAAAATAAATTGTTTGGATGAGGAAATTAAAAGGAAAGTAAAATTTAGGAATTTTAAAAAGGTGTTTTAAATAACTATGGCAAAATAATTTAAATTCACTTAAAAAATAAGGAATTTCAATTCCACAACTAGTCATTCCCTCTCTATTCTAGGTATCAATTTGACCCATGGTTGAGCCCAAACCAACTCCCAAAAAAGACCCTATTTTATTAGACTATGGATTGACTCAGGTTTACCATTGTCTTTAATTGACTCGGATTGACCTTTGACCAAGGTTCTGGGCAAACATAGGTCCATCTTCGACTAGGCCAACCTAACTCAATTCTTCGATCTTTGTCCAAATCGGCTTAGGTTGACCTTCATTTGGGCCAACTAACGTCGACCTTTGACTTGGAAAAACTTGCCTTGACCTTCGACCCAAGTCAATTTGACTCAATTTTTTGGGCTGACTGACTCAATAAAATTTTTGGTTCGGGTTGACTCGAGTTAACCTTCTCTCGATCTTCTACATAAGCCAACTTAGCTCGGCCTTAAGCTCGGATCGAGTATTTTTACTTTTGCTACTCTTTTAATCTTTTTGGCTTTTTGGCTCAACCTTTTTTTTTAGGCATTTTGGCCCTATAAGGTTTTTATTTTTTTACTCTGGTGAACCAAGGCCAAGTCCTATAGGCTAGACTAGCTCTATACTCTCTATACATATTATATTATATACATATACATTTTGGAAAAAAAAATATTAAATATTATTTTAATGTTTAAATTTAACTAATATTTTTTACAAATTTAAATTTCAGAATCAATGTTTTTAATATAAAATTTTATCTTCCAAGAGAAATTTAATTATTTTATCTAAATAAAATATTTAAAAAATAAAAAATAAATTGATTACAAATATTATATATTTTAATATTTTAATTTCTTGAAATGATTCTTCGTCCAAACACATGATAAAGGATTCAAATAATTAAAATCTATATTTCCATATAATTTGATATTCAACTATATAATATTGTAACAAAGTGACCATCTCTGTATCTATATTAACTCAATTTTTAACATGATGGAAACACTTCCACTCGTAACTAATATACTTTTTCGCTTACAACGACACTCTTATTCTCTTCTACATTGATATCAATTAACTACACACATATACACCGAAAAAGTAAAACAGAAAGGAAAAGAGTTGGAATTAAAATATACAACTCAATGAATTTTGATAACAACTCCATTTGTTTACAAATAATGCTTGATTTAATATTATGATATGGTCCTATAAACTTCACGGGGAATGTAATTCGTCCACTCTTTACGTATTTAAGAAATCAAGAATTTTCATCCTTTAGATATTATGTTTAATTATTTTTATACTAAAAGTGTAAAGTTAATTCAGCATCTAAAACAACACGCGTAAGAACCTCTAATATAATTTTTCCTACGAACAAAGGGTCACTTATTTCTTAAGATTGTCGTAGCCATGTGCCAAAAATAAAATTAAATAATAAAAACTAAAATCAAAGTAATACGAAGTATCATTTTTAGATTTTGTAATCCTAAATGTAATTATTGTATTTTGAATCGTGCACTTTAAAATTGTATCCACAAGTGTTTTTTAGATTATTCATTTTACAATATAACTAAATTAAAAATAACACTAAGTATCAGTTTTGAATCCATAAGTGTATTCTAGATTATTCACTCTAGAATATAACACCCAATGTAAGATTGAATGGTTGAAAGAATATTAAACAGTGAAAAGTAATATACAAAACCTAAACAAAAGGAGGTACCAAATTCAAATTTTTCTTTTGTCATTTTTGTGCTACAGAAGTCAAATATTGGCTTCTACTTTTTCAGTTGAAAATTGAGTGACAATCACGGATCACTTATAAAACTCTAACCAATCTTTTGAAAAATTGTCTTCCACTTTTTGGAAAATGAATTTAAAACCAATAAGGGTACATTTTTTGTTGCTTTCAAAATAAGAAAGCATTTGGAAAAATGTTTCTCAACTTCATGTTCCTGTGAAAATAAAAATTTTCCTTCTGCCAAATTTTCTTGAAAGTGCTTTTAAATATCTCAAAAGATCAACTTAATCTTATTAAATTTTGATGGCCAATGGAAAATGCTATATGACAGTTCGTGCCAATTGGAGTAACGTTACACACGTGAAATTAAAGTAGATGACAGATTATTGAACATTTTATATCTCCTGCAAAAACCAAGAGAATGCAACAATAATTTACACTTGAAATCCATAGAACCTTCCTCTGTAGCACGGTTTAACAATAGCAATCAAATGTCTGCAAAACAACCGTACTTTTATGCTGTTCTATGTCAAGGCTGTCAAGCATTCCATGGCAGCCTATGCGGATACATTCAATTGCTTCCTCATATGGCTTATTTGAAATGATGATTATGCATATAACTCATTGTTGCATACATAAGCAAAAAGCAATTGTCTAGAAAAGAATTACATCAACTGCAGAAGCCACCACTAGTTTCTTGTTGATTTTGTACATTAAGGCCTCTCTTTGCTGCAATTCACCTGTGAGGAGCAGATGTATGTGACATAGGGTATGTCACAGGATTCACGTTTACCGGTGCACCAGGTACAACTGCACCGGCAACCGGAGCCCTGACACCGTATGCCATGTGTGCAGGTGAAGGAAGGTTCACTGGGGTGCCAACTGCAGATACTAAGGGTCCTCCTACAGGTTGTCCAATGGTAGGAGCAGCATATATTCCAATTCCGGGCACCGCGGTTGAAGCCGGGGTGGCTTGTTTGGTTGCTTTGACAGTAGAGTTGGTGGCAGAACCATTAGTCTGACCGGTGATTGGTCCTTGTGGAGCTAACACGTCGCCATTGTTAACGCTGGTGATATCATGTATGCTGGATCGCCTTCTATCTTTGTTCATGGAGTTTAATCGAATGAAGTACTTTTGGGCATGGCTGGCAACTTGTGTAGGTGTTCTTGTCACCACAAAGTTTCTTGATATGCTTCGCCAGTCACCTTTCCCATACTTGTCCAAGCCCAGAAGAAATAACCTGTTCAAACAATTTGAAATATTAAAAGGAAATAAAGCGTGATAAGTATATGGACGCATGTTTCTGAGATCCAAAAAAGAGAACCATTCAATAACAGTATCCAGAAACTGCAAAATTAACACACTGATGCAATCATTGGTCCTCAGATTGTAATTCCGAACTGAAGAAATCCAATGCATCACAAACACAGCACACAGATACATATATAACTTAAATATCAAGTTTCTTATATTATTGTTTAAGGTCTTAAATCAGCTCTGATATGCGAACATTTTAAAATAAAACGCACTACAATATCCCTAAAGGAGATTGGTTAATGCTGGAAAAAGCATCTCATCACATGTCAATGTTTGTTTGATTTGAGAATTTGATGATAAATTATACGCAACTTTCTCTATAGATTTAACGAGGCCACAAGAATAGGGAGCCAAGCTTAGCTGAAAGATATCAAGAGAAGGTGCCTGTGTAATAATCCAAATTGCAAGCCTACTAGAGAACTATGATACAATAATAAGAGCACACCATAACATAATCATACTTCTGAAAAAATTAGAATGCGTTCATATTTTTAATGGGAAATTAAGAATCAATCTTTCTTTTTCTGCCTGCAGAGGATGCAATCTTGTTAGCTATTTAGTGAGAAAAAGAATATAGCAACCTACTTAAGAATTTAATGTGCACTAGAAGGTTGACATAAACGACTTAAAAGACTAACTATAATCAAGTAACCACAACACAGCAGTTTAGGCAAACTTAAAATCTAACAATCCCATACTTTATATTATACATCATTCCCTGCCACACTCAAAACCAGGATTATTGCCATTTCTTGGAAACATTGACACTAAAACCCAGTAAAAGGATGGAAAAAATGTGTCAGCTTTGACCATAAACAATTAGAAGAATTAAGGAACAAATACTAACTAAGGAATCCTAGTATGTTCCTTTTTATATGTCAAAAAACCTAAACGAACTCGAGTAATTCTGAATAACAAAATTAAATTATAGACACAAATGTAGCCCTAACATCAAATATATTTCTACACAAAAAGTAAAATGATGACAGAAATCAGATCAGCAATTTATTATAGATCCAGGATTGAACATAAGGGTGTCTACACAACTGGAAGTAATGGAAACTAAACCTTCACAAAAGTAGAGCGTGGGTTAAGGAGAAACTACTCTACCCACATCTGTGGATCTATTCACAAAGCCAAGAATCCAACTTCTGACATATATTTAAAGGGTCTATGTTACTTGGCACTTATCCCAAACCTCATTGTATCAGATCTGCAATTTTGCAGCTGCCTATATGATAAAATATTCTGGCCTATGTGGCTTTTAAAGAACCCCAATCAGCAGATCACTTCAGTTAAGAATCTTGTAATATTTTTTTTCAAGGGACGTATAGTATCCTAAGCTGGGACTTAGCAGACATATAGTACCCTAAGCTTGGACTTATCCATAAAAAATTCGTTACAGAACAACCAAATGCTTGTCCAATAAGAACTTCAAGCATGCCAGGCTTAAACAACACCTAAGAATCTATTTTTTCTATTTTTCTTATGTGTATGTTTCAAGTAAAATCCAAAACAAACCAAGCGGATCTCAAGGAAATGTGTTAGAAAAAATCAATAGTAGTAATTAACACAATTTTCATGCAATAGCCAAACACTCAATGGCCATAAGTGTAACTAACCAAAAATTAAATGTAGAAAACTCAGATTTCTTGATGTATAAAGCATTTTGATTTTGCAAGGTCCACAACTTCACTCTCTAGCCCCAGCTACAGAACAGATTTTATTAACGTCTGCAATGCAAAATAGCTTATCCAGAGAGTCCAATATGAGAAAGGTTAAAGATGGTACTCATTATAATGGTTTCTGAACTATAAAATGGACAACAGAAAACGGATAAATAAAATATTGACTTTACTTCCCAAAGCCTTTGGCTTAGCTACATATGGTGTACCAAACATGCTCACTGTAAGAGGTTCAATCTTATGCACCGGTTCCTTTACCCATCCCTTTGGGCATCCTAGTGGGGGATCTCCTAGGCTTCTCCACCATGGTGGAACCACCCAAGGCCCCAAAACTCTCGTTAAGCCTCCAAAAATCCTGCTTTTTATTAAACATGAGAAAAGTAGGACAAGGTTTAAGCATCACTCCAATCCCCACAGAATTGCTCTCTTGTGGGAAATGCTGTAATATTTGTTACAATGTTAGTCCTTTATAATGCTAGAGTTACAACTTTTCTTTTACCATTTTATGACTTTAACACTTTAACCCTAAAACCGAACAAATTCTCACAGAAATACAGTCTTGATACAAGTGAAATATCCAATAAACGAATCCTGGTCACAAGTTGTATCCTTGATTTAAAACAGAACAAGGAAATAAACCAAGCCTTACCATGCAACTTGTATCTAAAAAACAAAGGATGGCATCCCCAAACACAAAATGCATATGCATATAACGTGTGTAGAACAGAACATTGGATAGAACGACCATATAAGCTACAAAAGTCAAGCCTTCCTAGAAGACATACACCACGTCCTGAATGGAAGAGAGAAATAAATAAAAAACCAAAATTTTACATACTATAGGTTGTTAATGTCGACATGAAGCATATGTTTTTTATCTCTTATTAAAGAAAAAGTACATAACAATCTTACAAATTTGTTTCGATGTCAGTACCAACATTTGTCATTTTAATCCCCAAAACATATCAGCAATTCTTCAACTTTGAGTTAATAATTACTTGTAGGTTGTCTCAACGTAAAATTCAGTAGACTTTTCATAGTCTTGATTTTAATATGAATACAAGTCAGTCACTGCACTGTTTATGGAGACTCTGAAGTAAAAATATTTTTCTGTGTATGCTCTATATCTCCTTTTTCCATCCAATCTAACCCATTAAATGATAGCACACATAAATATTATCTCCTCTTTCCTGAAAGCTTTATTCAAACTACAGAGTAATGTGAAATTCGGTCCTGGAATTTGCAGTTATTTCAAATTACCAACATTAGAGACTAGTGACGAGAAGTCTCTCGTTAAGAATTCTCTGTAATCTTTCTTCCAAGAGGAAATCTACAATAATCTAATAATAAAGTATCCAATTGGACTCACTTTCTCTGGCACACAAGAATAAGTTACTTAATTGCATAACTCTTGTTGATATGAGAGATGATTGTTGACCAATTGCTTTTTGTTTTTTACTTTAAAAGAATAACAAATCCAAAGTGTGTCCAATACTTTTATAGCAATGTAAAACTTACTGTATAAAAGGGGCAGATGACCATGTAAACGAGACTCAGAACACCAAAGCCGAATTTAAGATTAAAGAACTCCTTATCGGGAAATGGACCCTCCAGTATATGACCTTTTATCTGGAATTTGGGTGTAGAAGGGATAATAGACAAATATAAACTTAAGTTAGTTGCAAAGTGATATACTTGAGGGATAAGATATGCCTCCTGAAGGTCTTGTATGGTCTTGAGCAATCTCTAAGAGCATGGTTTAAGAGATTTACGAAAGCAATGGTTTCCTTAGAATACAAGCAAAACCAAGAAGATCATACTTTATTCATAAGGCACTCCGTTACAAAAAAAACTCACTATATGTTGCGCTACATAGATGATATGATTATTGTAATGAAACAACAACATTGACTTTGAAGAGAATGCTGGCAACCCAAATTCAAATGAAAGACCTAGAAAACCTCAAGCATTTCCTTATTTTGGAGGTTTCTATTCTAAAACAGAGATTTTCATCTTCCAAAGAAAATATGTACTTAATTTCCTCAAGGAAACAAGTAAGCTAGAATGTAGAGTCTCATGAATTCCTATTGAACAAAATCACAAAAATTGGAAATAAAGAAAGTTCTCTTGTAGAAGGACCCAATATCAAGTATTGGTAATAAAACTTTATTTATTACATACGAGACGAGGTATTACTTATGCAATTAGTGTGTCAGTTTATTACATACGAGAAGATGTAGCCCCTTTCTTGGGTTTGATTTCAAGTACAGAAGAATTTTGTCAACTGAGTACTTGAAATCAAACCCAAGAAAGGGGCTACTGTTTAGAAAAGAAAACACTTTGACCCTAAAGATATATGCTGATACGGACTATACACATTATGCTACTAATGAAAAATCTACCTCCAGGTATTGTATGTTTCTTGGAGCAAGTCTGGTAACCAAGAGAAGGAAAATGTAGGATAAAATATCCTGTTCTAGTACACAAACTGAATGTCAAACCCATGCTCAAGGTGTGTATGAAGGACTCTTAATGAAACTCATACTAGATGAATTTAAATAAAGATTGACATCCCTATACAATTTTACTGTGATAACAAGTCAACCATGAGCATGGTCCATAATTCAGGATAACATGATAAACCAAACATTGAAATTAACAAGCACTTCATCAAATATAATCTTGACATAGGTCTTGTGCTTACAACCCATGTCCCTAGAGAGCTTAAACTAGCAAAGGCCAGTTGGGAATGATTGATATTCATTTACTAACTTGAGGGAAAACGTTATAAATACCATATGAAAATAAAATTTGAATATATAATTCATTTCAGCATATTTTTATTTCCTTATTTTAAAGAATGTGATTATTATCAATAAAATAATTCTTTACTCCTCAGTTCAAGTTGGTATTAGAGTCTATCATAACAAGATTTATTGAGCCTGTCATATCACCTACCACTGGATTGGTGTTCAACCGGTTATAAACATTTAGTCCCACGTTAAAGGGGGTATGATGAAGATCATATATTAACTACAAATATGAATCATGGTTTACAAGTGGATGCAATCCTCACCTAACAAGATAGTTTTGTACAACTGACTTACACATTAATCCACTTCCTAATAGATCTTAACGATAGTCACCAAATCTGACCTAATGCGGATCATACTTAACAGGTCAAGGTGACCTAACCCACTCCCAAGTTCCCAAATTACAATTTGTTTTTCCTTCAACAGTGCCTATCATCCTCTATTTTGTCTCTAGAACTGACTAATTTCTACCATTTTCTACAATGAAGTATCCCTTAAGGGTTACAATGCCTTACAGCTATATAATGCGCCCTCTCAGACTCTCCTAATAGGAAGTCATTTCCTAAAGAATCAGCACCTTAAACCAAACTAAAATCCTGAAAACATCTTTAACTTAGTGACTCAATACACCTGACTAAAATTAGGTACAAAATAAGTTCATGAAGACACAGTACATGGTCATGGATTTTCCATTTCTCATTGAGGCTTTTACTACAAGGAACTGCATAGAAATTCAGATAAGTTCAAAACCAAGTTACATACTTACCATCTGGCGTAGTTATCAATATCAAATAGCGACGCAGCACGATGACAATTAAAGTGATATATTCTAAAGTTTATATAATTTATACTACATAAATATAAATGCCAGAGGAAAAAAATACTCAAAATTCATTATATATTCATAATTAACAAGGAAAGGTTGTCTTAGGAAAACATACAAATAAATAATGACTGCAATAGAAAAGGGTTGGAAAAAGAACCAAGGTGGCCATAATGTCGGCTGCAAACATAGACAGAATGCAGCCAGCATGTTAGAATATGATAATTACCATATTTTCTTTTATGTTTTCGTTCTGATGTTCTAGAACATGCTGTGTCAGCATTCTGTTAGGAGTGGTGCTGACTACGCTGCCTAGGCCTGCATTCTGTTAGCAGCAGTGCTGACCACACTATATATCTCTATGTATTCACTTTTCCTATTCAGAATGAAATACAGACAACATTCTCTATGCTACTGTTATATCTCTTCTTTGAATTCTAACATTGCTAGAAAAAGGCAGGAGAAAAGAATGTCTTTGACAACTGTGGAAAATGGTTTTCAATTCCAATTGTTATAGTGCCCCTATATCATGCAATTTACCATAATTTCCCCAGATAATTCGGCCACAACAGTCATGAAATGGTACTCCAGAAGAATGATCAAGTCCAGTATGAACAAAATCTCTATAACACTTTCTACGCTACAGCAAAGCTACATACACCATTTCTTGTCATTTATGGATGCAAGATACTATTTCATTGGTGATTGAACAAGACAAGGATAAAAGTGTTAATTTTGTTGCAGTTATAAGATCTTGTACTGTTAGATTCTCTAACTTAGTTATTTGACTGTTAATAGGAACAAAAGATTAACCTTCAATCTAGATCACAACTATTAAAGAGAAGATTGTAGAAGCATCTCCACAAAAGGTCTAACGTGTAATCTTCTTCCTAGAATTGTATTTACTAGACTTAGATGAAACTGAAATTCCTTGAAGCCATGATAAACGACAACGACAAACTACGCAACAAATTGACATGACATAAAGATGATTTATGCCATCCAATGAAGATAACCGCAGAATTGCAGCACAGTATATCAAGCAAGAAATAAAACCAAATGACATAAATCATTATGTCAGAACAGATCTACTTTCATAGAACATTCTTAAATCAAATCATAAATTTGCACTTCTATAGATTTAAGCCTTCAAAAGTGTTGCACTGAATATTAAAATAACTAAACGCTCATTCAAATACAGTTTAGGTTCTCTATCCTGGTAAAGGAAAAGAAAATTGGAAATTGAAAGGCCAACTAGCGGCTTTGGTAAAACAATGAACACAACAGAGCAAATGCATTTATGAGGCATAATTACTCTAAATTGTCGTTCAAAAACTATGTCCAGCATACTATGAAAATGAGATGTCATGAAAGTATTCCAGCAAACTAGTGTATTTTATAATTATAGATATTAACAAGAGACCAATAGATGGAAGCAACCAATGCTGTTAAAATTGCAAACTAGATCATTAACTGTATCTCCATGATCTTAAGATCCTGCAGCCCTCTCCCAGTCTGAATTGCACCTGAAATCACCAATGGGCAAAATCATAATGAAATTGCAAGATTGTGCTAGTGTCAATCCTGAAGTTGGAGAATTTTGGGTTGTAGGTTGCACAACCCGTCCATATAAATCAGGATTTTTAAACCCGAATTTTGGGCCCTAAGTTTTTCTTCCCAAAATAGACCCATATTTCATCGGAGCATTTTGCAGGTGACAGAAGATGACATCTTGTTTTATCCACACCATCTGTTTTGCTTCCCATCCTGCCACCATCTCTTGGACCTTCTATATTGCTATCTGGCTGATTCCCTGCACATCTTCCCCCCATCTTTGGGGCCGGTTTAGTGTTTTAGTGGGTAAAAAACTGGTATACTTCCCATTTTTTGTCCTATTTTATCTGTGTATATATTAGTGTAATTTTACATTTTCGATGAGATCTTACAGTCCTATGTTTTAGGAGCATAAGCACACTGACTAGAATTATCTTAATGTTCAGATTGCATTGGATTGTATACAGAGCCCACAACTAGATAAAACTTGAACTAACAACAAAAGCATGTGTTTAAAGATCATAAACTTAAGATGAAAACAATAACCATTTAAATGTAACCTATACTAGCATTAGCAGCATGTAGGATTTTCCAAAACATATATAAGCAATATGAACTTGCCTGTGTTCATCCTCCGTCCAAGCAATCCCCTTCCGTCTTTCTTGATCTGATCTTGAAGCCTTAGTTCCTTGATTAGACTCACTGTTAAAATTCCCAACACCGGTGCCCTTTTTGCCAGCTCCTTCATCACTAGCATGGCTTGTTGAACCCTCTGAAGAAGAATTATAAGATGGTAAAGGCACACAACCAGATTCAATCTGGCTAACATCTTCAACCAAGAGTTCATAATGCTGTTTGATTTCTTCTATAGTCTTCCCCGGCACGTCAGCTGCTATCTTCTCCCATCGATCTGAAGCATCCTCCGGATGAGTTGCCAACGCATTTTCAAATGCTTTATCCTGCTCTCTGCTCCACTCAGAGCTACTATCCACTTCATCCACAGTCATCTAGTCTTGTTTGAAGCAAATACTGAGTTTGATTAGAAGGAGAAGAAAGGTTTCCACCTACCTAAGTGCTCTAAATCTTGGTTAAGACCTTCTTATTAACCACAAACTCTGCTCTGTTCTATGCTCAGTACCACAAATATTAACTTTGCCGGCATGTTATAAACGTAGGGAGCAGATATGTTGGACTAGTGGAAGCAGCCTGATGAGCAGAAAATGGCAGGAAGCTGAAATAAGCCGAATACCAACGGAATCCCAAAAATCATGAGGTATGTGAAATTTCAAAGGTGAATTGCTTCAAAATTCGGAGAACCGGACACTTGTGTATTTCTGACCCTGTTGATGAATGAAAGGGCAAAAAAGGTTCAGTTAGGACATGAAAAATATCTCAGTCTGACAACCATAAAATCATATGTGCAATACATGACAGTTTAAGATGTGTGAAATTTAAAAAATTAATGTGAAGGCTAGTCAATGAAACCAAGGTAATTACCAGCTAGGATTCAGATTGAGAAAAAGACCTTTCAGAAACAAACAAAGAAGGAAGAATAGATAAGACTACAAGGGAAAGTAAAGGACATTCAAAATTGCTATTTTCCATTCAATAAAAAACAAACTTCAATTTACCACAGCCCTACTGATAACAACTGTTTTAACAGCACAGGCCCACAAAACTTTCACCCATAAGTATAGTTACTGTAAAGCTCATTTTCACTGAACACACTCAGCATCATATTTTGTTTTCTGACCCGGCTATGTAGCAGATAGTAATTCGTAGTAACTAACTAGGCATCATCAAGGTCTCAGAATAAGTGAGACATGTAGGGTTAAAATCTCAACAAAAAAAAAAAGTTAAAAAGGGTGAAAGGACATACACACTGATCATCAATTTGGTTCGAAGTCTTTTTCCTAGATTGGAAGTTAATAAAACCACCTTGCACTCAAATACAAAATCCAATAAATATTCTTAATCTCAACAGTTTTGATCCAACAACTTAACAAGAGCAAGAAAACCAATCCCATTAACATCCAATGAATTACTCTCCTCTGTAGAATCCATTCAGTAGGTGTATGAAAAGGGTATTATAAGAGTTCAATGAACTAACAACTAATCTCCACTTTAAAACAATGGATGCAGAGTGTCACAAAAAACACGAGAGGAAAAAACAAAACAAAAAAAAATGGATGCACAAAGTCACACGCACTGTCAAGCTTCTGACACGTTAACCAACCAACAATAAAAAGATTTCTTTAACGCCACCTAACATATTACATTCACTGCCAAGTAAAACCTAATTCTGAGGGTGATGGTAAAAGAGAAATTCCCCCACCAATTCTTTCTCCAAAAAACATAACGTTTCATAAAACTGCATTTGAAACTAACTTAATTTCAGCCTGATTAAAACAAAATAAAACTCACAATCAATGCGATAAAGACAGATAAGAACAACCTAAGCAGTAAAAAAGAGGGGGAAAAAAACACACACTAACAGATGATAAATTCAGGTTTAAGTAAAAACCCTAGCATGTGGTGAAAATTTCAAGGGTAGAACTCACACCCAAATCATAAATGACATTGATGGTTGTCTTGAAAACCCACACACAGGTGCAGGATGGGTCAATTTGGTCCCATCCCAACAACTGCTTTGCTACAAATAGGACAGCTGGGGTTGAAAAAGCCACAACCCAAGTTGCAAACCACAGGAATCTGCAGTGCCCATTAATATCTGACAAATAATACAACGTCAAGAGAGAGAAACTCAAAAGCCAAAGTTCTGGAGAGAGAAAGAGGGGCAAAATACAAAAATAAGAAAAAAGTGAATAAAGGTTCAACTTTTACATAAATTGATCCGACCCAAATGAAAAATAAAATTAAAAATTATTATATGAGTGTGCCCAGATGAAATTGAGAGGTAACGGCAGGAATGGTTCAAAGTTGTGATGAGGGGTGTGATGATTTGTGCGCAATCGTGAAATAATGAAGTCATCACCTTTTTCTTTGTTGTTCAATGCTTCAATCTTTTCAGCTGCTGGCTCTCTTTCAGTTCTGAGGGACTGTAACACACACCCACATGAGTCAAATAATGTTGTCTCGGCATATATACTGCACTGTACAACTGACATGTCCCTCTCCGCCTCTTATTTTGTTTCCTGCTTCAAAATTAAATTCAATATTTCAAATAATTTGAATCAATACATATTTTAAGTTAGGTTCCCATTTACAAATTTTCTTTATCTATAAAAAATATCTATTAATAAAAAACTCAAAAATTAAGGAAAAAATTATTTTGACAAATTAAATGCAAAATTTATAAATATTTGGCTTAAATAGTCATTTGGTCCTATTTTTGGATCAGTTTTTTTCAATTTGGTCCTACTTTTATTTTTTTATTCAATTGGATCCTAAATTTTGATAATGTGTTTCAATTAAGTCCTTCGAGCTAACTCTGTTCAAATTTTTAACAAAATATTGAGTACGTGTCAGTTTGCTATTGACGTGGACACTGTTCAATTACGTGGACACTGTGAAACTGAAAGGGAATGAAATTAAAAGGATTGAAATATTAGGGATTGAAGGATTAGGGGTTGAAATTAAAAGCGATTTAGGGTTCATCTTCGTCGTTTGGCCGGCTGGTGGGATTTAGGGTTCGTGTTCGTCGTTTGGTTCGCAGGATTCGTAGTGACGAGTGGAGAAGAGAAGTTCGCGACAAAAATTGGCTTGTGGTCACAGCGTATCGTCAAAGAGCTTAGGTATTCGTTATTGTGTGATTTTGTTGTGTGATATGGGTTTTGTAGTTTTGTTTGTTTGTGCATTACCATTTTTCACTTTAAATGCAACTTTCTTTGTTGATATTCTATCCCCCATTTAAAAATTGTATGTTTGTGTGTCGGTTTTTGGTTTTCGGTGTTCGGTTGTGGGTGTGGTCCAGATTTATGTGGGGTTATTGTGTCCCCCAACCTTTAATACCATATTGATTTTGTTAGTGGTCCCCCATTGAAATTTGTTAATACTTTTACAGGCTTTGTCGATCTTTGGGATGTGTGACCAAAGATTCGAGGTTGTGGTCCACCACGGTGGAAACTTTGCCACTAATGAATACTTTAAA
>Ga0099823_1002925_pt1 | contig 15838 bp, 10 predicted proteins | sample CowpearedBW_FD_76831 | JGI IMG/M metagenome (GOLD analysis project Ga0099823, IMG submission 76831) | Root nodule microbial communities of legume samples collected from California, USA - Cow pea red BW | ecosystem: Host-associated > Plants > Roots > Nodule | place: USA: California | collected...
ATATTAATATAATAAAAAGAAAGAAAAACATGCATGCATCCGTTTATTTTATAAACTATGTGAAATAGGAAATCATAGATATATTATTTATTAAAATATTATGCCATATGCTATGATATATATTATAATTTGGATGATAGCTTTTATGTTATTTTAATGAAAGAGATGGATTATCACATGTTATTTTATATGCTCACTTATTGTTATTAATTTTTTCTCTTGGACAAGTCTCTATAAATCTAAAACTAAAGTAGAATATAATAATAGGTAATAGTATTGAACTTTTAATTTTTGGAAGAAGAAATAATGTGTGTATAGATAATCAGAGTATGATTTTTTTGGAAAACCATAGTTTGGTGTTGGTTACTATGTTTAAATATGTTACTTGGATGTGATGCTGAGTATTATTTGACATGTTTTTTTTTCTAAAGTTCGTTTATATATCATTATTTATTGTTAGCTTACCCCTATTTGTTTGTTTGTGTGTTTGTTGTATGTGTGCGATGATCGTATAACGTGTGTTATATGGGAGCAGATGATAATGCAGATGCTTCTGACATGGAGTAGATTGACGAGAGGATGAGGTGAACTTGAGATTTTATTTGTTTATTAAGTTCTTTTAAACAAAGGTTAAAGATGATGTGATTTCTGTAGTTTGTTATTACTATTTAAAGAATATTTTGACAATTGATTTTTTGAGCTACTCTATTTAAAAATTAACCTATAAGTTTTTACTTAAGTACGTTTTTTCAATAATCGTTTCTGCTAAAAGTGTATGTTTTATAAATTTCCGAGACATCCAAAAGTTGGGATGTTACAGTCATAGTGGGATGGTCGAGTGTAGCATGGATCAATGTATGGTGCTGACCTTTCATTTTGGTTGTTGCGAATTTTGAGAGTAGATTAGCTCTAGAATTGTGAGATATGCTTACATGCTTTATACTTGCTATCTTGAATCTACTCAGCATGCCCTGCACTATGTGATAATATCGCAAAAGGAGGGGATCTTTTACTTGGATGGTTTCGTCCAGGTGTCCTACCAGTAGTTAAGAATCAATTTTACACCTGATAGTATCTGCACCCATGTCTGCTGCGAGGGTCAATCCTTATATCAACGCTTCATACTCTACTTGGTTATTGGAGGGTTTGAACCTAAAACGCAGGGCCTGTTAGAGTAGCAGGTCATTCGGCCCTTGCAACACAATGTCAGCACCCCTGCTTTTCATATTGGAAGAGCCGTCCACCGATAACACCTAACCCTCCTTGCTTACGTTAGGGTCTCCAATTAGCTTATTAACAAAATCCGCGAGACATTGTGCTTTGATCGGCCCTCGGGCTTTGCATCGTAGATGATACTTTAAATATTCTACGACCACCCCACCATCCGGCTCGCCATATTAGGTCGCCTCATCACTTTGTGTATGGGATAATCAAACTTGACTATTGTCTCATATCCTAGAAAATACGGTCATAGTTGCCTTGTTGTTATTACCAACGCTAGGACCACCTTCTCTACTATTTGATAGCGTAGCTCTACATCATGTAGGGCCTTACTAACAAAATACAGAGGTCGCTGGTCCCCTTCTTGATCTTGTACAATGGCTGCACTAATAACATTTGCAGAAATGGCTAGATACACCAAAAGGGGTTTACCTTTGCTAGGTTTCTACAACATTGGGGGAGAAGAAAAGTACTCCTTTAACGCTTGAAAAGACTGCTCGCAAACTTCACCCCATATGAATATGCACACTTTCTTCATGAGCTTAAGCATTGGCTAGATTCTTTCTGCTAACTTGGGCATGAAACGTGGTATTGTGGTCAGCCTTCCCACCAATCTCTATATCATCTTGACATTGGTCGAACTCTACATGGTAACAACTACTTTGCACTTGTCAGGATTGACCTTTATTCCTTATAGTTAACATGAAACCCATGAACTTCCCGCCTACCACCCCATAAACACACTTTTCTGGATTTAGCCTCATATTGTACCTTTGTACGGTTGCAAGACCTCGTCTAGGTCTTTTACATGCTACTCGAGTGAATTTGACATGGCCACCATGTCATCGACGTAGACCTCCATACATCTTCCTATGAGATGACAAAATACCTTGTCCATCAATCATTGGTATGTAGCCCCAACATTTTTCAATCCAAAAAGCATGACCTCGTAATAAAAGTTTGCCTCATCCATGATGAATGTCGTTTTCTCCTTGTCAGGGAGATATATTGGGTTTTGTTTGTACCTAGAGTACGCATCCAGAAAATTGAGTACCTTATGGCCAGTCGTGCCATCCACTAGCCTGTCAATGCTAAGGAGAGGACACGTATCTTTGGGGCATGCTTTGTTAAGGTCCGTGTAGTTTATACACATCCGTCATTTGCTATTTGACTTTTTGATCAGTACTATGTTCGCTTGTCAAGTGGTATAGGTGGCCTCCTTAATGAATCCTGCTAAGATCAGCTTCTACACTTCTACCTTTGTCGCCTTCCTCTTTTCTCCTTCCATCTTTCTTCTTTTCTAAGCGACGGGTCGAGCTTCTCGAAATATACATTTTGTGACTAACTACTGTTAGGTCAATGTTTGACATGTCTACAATACCTGACCAAACAAATCTACATTCCTCTGCAATACTTCATGCATCTCTGGGTGTCCACGAGGGTTTTACTGACATGAGTGTATCGATGTTCATCACTAAAACGGTATCTTTTCGTGCTCTCGATTGACTCTACTCTTATCTCGTTACTTACCCGAGGATCCAAATCTACTTCCTCTCCTTTTGCAATCTTCTCGACATTGTTCATTGTGCGCCGGGGAGGCGACCTGGGTCTTTCTCTCAGGCTGTCTGTGTAGCATTTGCGCGTAGTTGGATGGTTTACATGCATAGTGATTATGTCTCCCAAAGTCAACAAAAAATTCCTAACTAAGTGATATGTGGATACCATAATACCAAGCATGTTCAACAAAGGTCTCCTAACAAAATATTATAAGAGGTATGAGCATCAACAATAAAGTATCAAATTTTTACAGTTCGCGTTGTTCTCCTTGTTCCGAAATTGGTGAACAAATCAATATAGCCTTTCGTATTCACTTGCTCCCCTAAGAAGCCCATGATCGGCTCTGAGTATTGCTGGATTTTTTCCTATGAAATTCTTAACTTTTTGAAAGTGCCCTAGTACAGGATATCCACCAAACTACCCTGATCCACCAAGGTTTTCCTAACTAAAAAGTCTTCAATCTCCATTGAGGTCACCATTGGGTCATCGTGTTGGGGGTCAATGGCTTGGAAATCATCATTACGGAATGTGATGGGTGGCATGTGCTGCCGAGGACATGTAGGTACGACATTGACACTTTGGACTGCTCTGACTTACTTCTTTGCGGACATAGTGGCTCCGCCTCCTGCGAAGTCTCATAATATATAGTTAATCACCCCTCTTAATGGCTTCTCCCTCACATCCTGCTCATTATCTTTCTTGGATTCAACCTTCCTTCTGGTGCCTTCTTCTCGCCTCTCCCGGTACCCTAACGTCCTTCGCGGTCGCTCCTTGTAACGCCCATCTTGATCTCCTCTAAAAGAAAATCCCCCTTCTTCTTGTTTGACAAATCTTTTCAAATGTCTCACATGTATAAGCTCTTCGATTTTATCTTTCAGGGTAAAATAATCCTCCGTCGTGTGCCCATAATTTTGATGATACTAACAATGCTTAGTGGTATCCGTATTTGGGGGAGTCGAGGCCCTTCGAGGGGTTACTAATAGGTTAGTGTTCAGGGCCTCCTCCAAAATTCACGTTTTATTAGACACGAGGGGTGTGTTCCTATTGTACTTTGGTTTTCTAGAGTCCTTGAACCTACTGCCAAGTCGCGACGCTAGTACCCTTTCCCTATCAAGGTGTCTCTTCTTCTAAGCATCTGATTGGGTCGTATTGCGAAACTTTTTTAATTCCTTCATATGCATGAATTTGGTTGCCCTAGTACAAAGCTCGTATATATTGCTTACAAATTTCTTGCAAAAATTATCAATGAATGGACTAAGCATTAGTGCCGTTATAAGGTGGTGCATAGCGACCTCCGAATTTAGTTTAGTCATATTCAACGATATCTTTCTGAAATGCTCCATGAACTCCCATAGAGATTATCCATTCTCCTGTCGTATATTTACTAATGCCAACGAAGTGAGATGATGTGGTTTACTAGTGGCGAACTGAATGCCAAAATGAGTGACCAACGTATCGAAACAATCAATAGAGTCGGGTGGTAATCGCGTAAACCAGTTAGGCGTAGGCCCTTTCAGGGATGTTGGGAAAATACGGCAAAAAAGTGTATCATTAGAGGTATACAACCCTACTTGGGTGGTGAATACGTCCACGTGCTTCTCTGGGACAGTAGTGCCACCGTATTGGCTCATAGTCAACCTTTTCCAACGTGCGAGAAGCTCTACCTCCATGATCCCATCCACGAAGGGATGGTGTCTGGCTGTTCTTGGTCTTGCGTTTGTTTGGTTGGTGTTAGTCTGCACCCTGGATTCGTCTCGCCCAGTACCGCCTTCTACTTCTTCATCATTGCGAGATTCTTCCCTTTGTTGGGAATTCTATTCAATTTGCCTTCTCATTCGCTGATTTTTTTCTCTCAGGGCATTCACCACTTCCTTATTCTTGTGTCTCAATTCCTCCAATAGACTGTTCATCTCTCATTGCATTTTAGCCATCACTGCACTTTGATCGACTATTACTATCGTCGACACCATCCTTCTTGAAAATTGCTTGGTCCCACAGTGGACGCCAAAATGTACCTGATTGGAACTGTTTTAGTATGGAACCAGACGATCTCAAGAACCTTGTATTGATCTTCTCTCTCCTCCTCTCTGGACTTTTCCTAGGTTTACTCACTGTGTGAACTTTGAGGGTGGGGTACTTGTAGGCACTCTGACGCTCAAGTCAAATAGTGATTCGATGTGAGGTGTATGTAGGAAAGTGAGAAAAACACACCTCTTTGTAGTCATTAGACCCCAAATTATATTATTCACTCAACAAACCTGTTATTATTATTTGCGGACCGTTTGTATTCGAGGATCAACTTTTTCCTTTCTTATTGAGATTATGCGTGTTAGTTCTTTCCTTATTGACTAAGATTGCGTGCGCCAGTTCTTTTCTTATTTGACTGAGATTGTGCGCATTTTGTCTGCACATCTGCGAACCAGTCCCCTTTCTTCACCCATCGCATCCCTGGTCTGAGATATACACGGCCAAATGGACCGAGATATACCCGACCTTCTTGTCTTGCCAATCTCCTATAGTGCTTTGTTGGGTTGTTGTATTTTATTGGGTTGTTGTGCTTTGTTGGGGTGCAAAGATTTCCTTCCACTACCTCGAGCTGGGATGTGACCAACCCCTCCTTACTGTTTGGGCCGGGATAGTGCCAGCCAGACCTACACATTGGCTGGGCCGAGATGGTACCGACCTACACACACACACACACACACACACACACACACACATATATATATATATATATATATATATATATATATATATATATATAATTAACTTAAAAATTAAAATTTAATTACCTTGTTACCTTTCTTCTTGAAATACTTCCTAGACATTTTAACTAGTAGATTCAAATTCTCATTGTAAATTAATTCAGCCACCTCTTACGTGAGTCCTTCACTCTTTTTGGTACTAGATTTCAAGGCTATGTTTCTTCACTTTTTTCTCACTTGGGTCTGACATTTAATCTAAGCATTTCAATTTTGTGCCCCCCTTATCTTTCCTGTAGTTGTGGTCATAGTAGATAAATCCCTTGATTCTAAGATGGTAGTTACCTTGGGTTGCTAACTTTTATCAAGACACTTTAGTACTTTGATGTTTAGCTCTTCTTTATCAAAATATTTATCCTAACCTATGAGGTAGTTAATAATGTGTAAGAATCTCTTTTGTACTTCAACAATATATTTTCCTTGTTGCATCTTAAACAACTCATATTCTTATATCAAAGCATGTTTCCTTGCTCTTTTTACATCATGTGTTCCCTCATTAGTGACTTCAAGCACACCTTGAATGTCTTTTGCACTTTTGCATTGAGAGACTCTAAAGAACTCATCCATGTTCAATGAAGATGTGAGAATGTTTGTTGAAAACATGCAGCAGAAGAATTTGTTAATTGACAAAAACCAAGAGTGAGGGTGAATTAGGTTCTTAATAAAATTTGTGCTTTTAAAACTTTCCCTTTTAATATTGAAGTTCAATTAAAAATCTTTTCTTTATTTTAATAAACACAATAAAATAAAGAGTGTAGGGAAGAGAAAATTGAACAAAGTATTTATACTGGTTCAGATCAAAAGACCCTACTTCTAGTTGTTAATCTCTTAAAAATGAGATTAACTCAATCACTAAAATAAACCAAACTTACAATCAATGATAAGAAAGATTAGGGTTTAGAAAACACCTCCCTTGAAATCCACAAGGGATAAACACCTCTCTTGAATCACATAAGAGATGAAGAAACACCTTCCTTAAATCACACAAAGGAGGATTGACTTCTCTAACTTCTGTATTTTTCAAATGAAAGACTAACTTATTTATAGAAGCCTATTTAGAAATTAGGTTAAGAATATGAAAAGTTAAGTCACAACTTCCACAGATAATCGATTATCATAAGTGATAATCGATTATCACAGAAACTTTTCTGAAAACATTTTTCTCGTTGTGATAATCTATTATCAGCCAAGATAATCTATTATCAATAGGTGATAATCGATTATCAATAGTGATAATCAATTATCATAGAGGCTTTTCTCAAAAATCAGTTTTAATTGAGATAATTGATTATCACTAAGAATAATTGATTATTCTAGTGAATTTTGCAAATAAATAAAATTCTCTTGGTGCTTTACTGCATGGGTTTTGCCTTTTTAACTCTTTACATACTAATTTAACTATTTTAAATAACATACACAAATTACAAGACCTAAAAAACTAAACTCCTAAGTCTTTAATGTATCTCTTGAATCGAAACATTCTTTTAAATCTTCAACATTTTTCCATGCATCATCATTAAATCTTCCATACTTCTTCATAAGTCATCATTATCATCAAAACTCCTTATTGAAGGAAGATGTTCATCTTCTTCTTTTTGTCAACAATGTTCTTTGATGTACAATCATATTGAGCACGCCTTATTTCCTTCTTTGTCCATTCATTTCATGGCTTGTCAACTTGCTTGTTATCAATAACATGTTTGGTTGTCACCAAGTAGCCACTATTGATGTCAACCTCATCACAATTTCATCCACCAGAAACCTTATGGACCTACACATAAAAAAAGATCACGCTTTATCTAAGAACAACGATGTAAATCACAACAACCACGATGACAACTATCACGAGTCCAAGTTACGCATTTGCACCACAGGTCGACGATGAGCAGTTTTTCATTCACGAAACCACATCATCCATGGAAATCTTCACGATAGCCTTTAGATTTGAAATGTGAACCACATCTTTCACGCTCATTGTCGTCAAAGTTCACAATCCAGACCGCAAACAAATGTGCCTACTACAGTAATCAAGACCACCACCATGCCTTCATCAATGTCTTCCTTCGCGCAACGAACCTTATCAGCAATTGTGACATCACCATGCGCCTATAGAGAAAAAACCATGACGTAGACAACACACCATCACAGCTACGTTGGAATCCAAAACGTAGAACCTCGCGCCGCCGACAACAACGCTGTTTCACGCGCCAACAAGCCCATGGAGTAGCATGGGTTCCTCAATTGCACTAACACCAACCCTAACAAAACCCTAATTTGGGAGAGAGAAAGAGACGCCACGTGGCAGCCTCTCAATGGACCCTCAAATGCTCAAATCTAGTCAAGAATTTAAAGGTTGGTCAAACATTGCAAATTATGGTCAAAGCTAGTTAAATGGTCAAACAAGAGGGGTAGAATTGAAAATTGGACATAAATTAAGTTGCTGAATAATTAATTAATTAATTATCTTTGATATATCTCACATTATCAATAAAGAAAATCTCTCAAATATTTTAGAAACTAATAAAATTTGTTAATTATTTGAGAGATATTATATCAAAATATAAAATATTTCAGCAACAGAAACTATAAGATTCAAGTTCAATTAAGACTTATATAGAGAAACCCAATGGAGTAAAAGAAGGAACTTAGAACTCTCCGGTATTGGTAGCTACCATCCACCACATCTTTCGTTTTCCCATCCTTTTTATTTTTATCTCATTCATCATTTATCATGTATTACATCTAATTAATGAAGGGCTAAGCTTTTAAGGTTGATTCCATTGTAATTTCTTAATTGGATTCTGGGGTTAGATGAATTAATGTATTTTTTCTTTTGATTCTTGTTGAAATTTATTGTCATCTATGTCTTTTGGTTCTTAATATAGTAAAATTAATGATTTTTACATTATAGCAAGTTAGCATAGTGTTAAATCTACATAACAATATGAGTCCAAGGGTTTTTAAATTATAATTGGAATGTTACTTTGATTAATTTTAGAAACTTTCATATGATTGCATGAGTTTTTGATAGTAATTGAGAAGTTGCTTTGATTAAAGGTGGAAACTTATATAAGAATTAATTAAGTTACTTTGGTTAATTAGTTTTTTACTATATATAAGAGGTAAAAGAATAAACAAGATTAGGCATGGTAACATTTAATTGAGAAATTACTTTGGTTAAATTTACTACGACTAATCTATAAAGTTCTTGTTTTTGATTAAGAAATTGCTTTGGTTAAAAGTAAGGACGCCAACAAATTAATTGAGAAGTTGCATTGATTAATTTGAAATCTTAGACAAGAAATCAATAATAATAATCTTTAGAAAACCAATGACGAATCCTATTTTGAAAAGAACAGTGGAATTGACCTATTTACTATTATTGTATTTACAATCTTTAATTTGTGTGTCATTTATTCTTTGCATATCAAAACCCTATCTTTTCATAGTTACTAGTTTTAATTTCAATAGGATATGTTTTTATAAGAATCAAATATTTGAAATCATTTTCGTATTCATTCATAGACGATTAAGGGTTAGCTTAACCCTATCTAGTTTGTTCACTAATAACTTGACAATACTGAAGTTGCTATAGTTAGGTAGTGATTGTCCTTGCTGTATTGGTTCCCCTGAGCCGAGAAGTATCGACAACATGATGGTCCTTGCAACGTTTGTACTCCTATGGTTGAGATATGTTAGGAACGTGGCATGCCTTGTCGTATCAGGACCATATGAGCCATCATATATTCAGAATGTGGCATGTCTTGCTATATCAGGACCCCTTGAGCCCAAATGTATTAGGAAAGATTGAACCCAACTAAGTTAAAAGCATGAACCTTTACTACACCAACCTTGCAGGTCGTGTCGTGTCGTGTTGGAATTAGGGAGTATTGCCCTTCTTAATTGGCTGGGGATACTTGCGTACGACTTTGTGTTGGGAAACCACATGTGTGTTAATGTTGGTGCATTAAGGACCTTGACGTGTTGGAAAGCCACATGCATCTTAATGTTGATGCATTAATGACCATGACGCGTTGGGAAGCCACATGTGTCTTAATGTTCATACAGTAATGACCATGCATTAATGATCATGACGCATTGGGATGCCACATATGTCTTAGTGTTGATGCACTAATGACCATACATTAATGACATTGAGAAGCCACATGCGTGTGTGGAGTGCATGAAGACCATCACACATGCATCTTTCCTATGCCAATATGTATAGAATCTCATCATGCCGAGAAGTACACGTCCTCAATAGGTCGAAGAGTACCCAACCTCCTTAGGCCGAGTAGTATACACTTGCTGGTTTCCATGAAGAGAGATATTTGAAGCACGTTGTTTAAGGAGGCGCGTCGCAAGAAGAGTCACCCAATGTCGTTCATTGGATATGCTAAATCTAACGGTTGGGGATGCTTGGTAGAAACGTCCTTAGGGGCTAGGTTGCTTGCTATAAATAGGGGGTGAGGAATAAAGGTTTCCCCACCACTTAGCCTAGACCTGTGAGGGTTAGCGTTAGAGAGTTGTTGTTGTACACTATCAGGTATGTCATCCTCCTCGTTTTTTGCTTCTTCTTGTAAGTCTAAGGATTATTGTAGTAGTAGGGATGATGTCGTGTTGTGCTTACCTTCTTCTAGTAGTATTGATAATGTTCAAAGTGATAGTGATGAGGAGGTATCGATTGGGTAGACTTGCGAGTTAGATCTCAGATGTCCATGGTTAGACAAGCTTCCTTTATAGCCTTGTTAGCCCAAAAAGTAGAGATGATAACTAGCACAATAAAATATGATATTGTAAGTATAGAAAGAGTACATCCTGGGGAACTAATCAAGGTTGTACCCAACCAAATAAAACATGAAAATGCATTATACTCGGTAGTTCAACCAAGATCGTCTCTTAGTGACCAACCTCTTATTCAAAGCCTTCAAGAATTGCAATTCAACACAACAGGGGGTTGGTTTGGCAAATTTAGTTTTAAACACAAAATTAACAAAACCTAATTGCGAAACTTAATTAAGCAGATTTCAAAAGATAATGATTCCTTGATTCAACTTAAATTTCACCAATCACAGATTACACAATTAATTGTTCTATCCAATTTTCTCCCATGAAACCCGAAATTAATCAATAAAGTGATAATTAACATGAGTTCAATATGCCATTAGGCCAAGCATACTTTAAGCAATTGACACCCACAGATTAAGCATACTTTGAATGACCCACACTCATTAAGCATGATTACAAGTCGCTTTAGGTGCAAAAACACAAAATTAAGATTAAGCATCCATCAATTTCGTATTTTTCCATGAAAACACAACTTGAAGAAGGGCAAACCAGAATAGAAATTCAAAACGAACAACAACCTCATGGTTTCATTTCAATTTCTTTAAGTAATCAATACCAAAAGCTTAGCTAGACATGGAATTCGAAAAATAATTCAAACAAAAACGAAATTGTATTAGAAGAGTAGAGAAAAAGTGAACAAACACAAATTTTTATTTAATGGGACAAAAACCCTAAGTTGGGTAGTGCTCCAATGGTCTCAAATCACCAAAAACGAAAAACCCTAAATGGGTGTTATCCTAAGAACGTGAAAACAGAAGGGGGGAAGAAGAAGAGAGTGGCTTCCCAAGAGAAAATGACCTAAAATCGTGGTCACATCAGTACAGATCAAAGTATTTACAAAACTGCCATTCTACCACTAAGAATTACAAAAAAATGCCACCATGGACTGAAAATGTTGGTCCAATGACATGGACAGGCTGATTGACATTGCACAAACGTGGAAATGATGTGGAAATCACGTGACAACTCTCTCTTAGCCTTATGATTAACATCCAAGCTCCAAAATTTGCTTTACAAAGTACCTAAAAATATTTAGAGATAAAAATTAGACCAATTAATGCCAAATTACTCAAAATTCGGAATAATGGCCAAATGAAGCCCAATTGAGGAAAATGCACTAACAAAAGATAATTAAGCACTAAATTAAGCATAAAAAATGGCACAAAAGGGCAATGAGATAAGGAAAAATAATGACTCCTCAAGAACGTGTGTGCTACAACCAAGAGGGTTACCCTATGATATTTTCTACATGTACTCGACTTTGGTGTCTGAGTTGTACATATGTTTTCCCTTTGATGAATTCATTGTGAGAGTTCTTAGAGTACTAAATGTTGCCCCAACCCAATTGCATCTTAATAGTTGGGCTTCCTTGTAAGCCTTTAGATTAATTTGTCGAGTATTCCATTTAAAAACCACTCCACAAGTCTTCCTGCATTACTTCTGTACTCGGCGAGGTAGTGTGATAAGTTGGTTGTCGTTGATAAGCCAAACCCACCAATGTCTATTGATGTCATATACCCAATCCTTCAAAAAGTTTAAGTTTGGGTTCTTCAAGGCGGCAATAATGCTAGCAGGAGTTAAACACTTTTACTTTGATAACGAGAAACCTAAATTTTCTCTATATTGGACTCGAAATCCCACTAAGTACCAGGTTTGGCCGAGAACATGTATGACTCCCAAAGATAGGTATGTGCTTTCTTATTTAGATCGATTACTTAAGAAGCTTCCATCAAGGAAAATTGTTGGGGTGTTTGGTCGTCTCATCCCTGAGATACTCTATTTGGTATGTATCCCTTGATCTTGTTATGTGTTATATGTGGCGTCCTCTGACTTGTTGTCCGTTTTCTTTTGTAGATATCATGACTTCCTCATATTCTGTCTAAAAGGAAATGTTTGCTCAATTAAGAAAGAAAAGGTTGGAAGAGGAGAATGAGGAGAAGACGCGGGCCCTTGTTGGTGCAGGCCAAGTGGACCTATTAGTGTTGGGATGTTGCTACCTGAAGCACCAAATTTGATGCCTTCTCCTCCATAATAGAATAAAAGAAGGTGCAAGGATAAGTTAGGCAAAACATGTACTCCTCGAGCTTCTTTGATGAAAAGGGCATGCCTAAGGTTGTCAAATGTTCAAAACACGTTAGCAACATTTTTTATATGTGAAGTTGAGGATCAACGAAGGCATAAAAGTCACCATTTCTCTTGAAGAAGCTAGTATGATCTCGGTTGCTCACTAGAGGCAATACTTGATGCACTCAACGAGTTTCAATCTCGAGCTATGGTAGTAGACCGTCAATTGGACAACATGCGGCGACAAATGTCGAATAACACCAAGTTTATCGCATGGATAGAGTCATTGAAAAAGGAATTTGCTACAACTAATAATGAAAAGCAAGATGCATTTACTATGCTTAGCAACGTTAAGTAGGAGAGATCTCAGTTGTTGTTTGACCGAAATTCTTGGAAGGCCAAGTGTGAAGAAGATGAGAAGAAACATGACGAAGCTACAAAAACCATAAAACGTCTAGCGGAGGAGTTGGCAGCAGGGCGAGCCGAGAACGTGTCGATCAATGATCGTTTGAAAAACTTGGAAAATTTTGTGCTTGTGCAACATGAGGAAGGTTTCAACAAGGTGTTATGTCAAACCTCCCTATTCTTTGACATAGATGTTGAGAACATGCATTTTGATATTGACAAAGACATGCAGGACAAAGCCTTGGTGTCGATTATATAAATAGAGGATGAACATTTCTCCCCTAAAGCCGAGAAGCCCCCTATGCCAGGCGATGTTTAGGATGTTGTTGTGGCAGACGTCTATTGTTGTTTTGTGATGGTCTAAGAGTATCTCAGCCAGATGGGCCAAGCACTTCTCGACCACTTTTTTTTGTGATGACTTATTTTGCCCTTTATGTTTGCCAAATTTATGATGGATGTTATTTTGCTAGATATTCTTCTTATGTGCCATTATAAATGTTTGCCTTGTTTAAAACTACGAGTATGGGAGGGATCATCTAAAATACAAAGCTTCCTTTCCCAAAAGATACCGATGTGGGGGGATCATCCTTGGTGTATGAAGCTTCAATTCCCAAAATCGCAAGTGGGGAAGGGGGTTCATCTTTGAGAGATGAAGCTTCCTTTCCCCAAAACATTTGAGTATGGGAGGGATCATCTAGGCAAATAAAGCTTCCTGACTCAACTTAGCTTTAGAAAGAAAATACAACATATATATGTGCACAATGACTATTTTATTCACTAGATGTCTCATCAAAACTCTTAGGCAAAAACCCTCCTTAGGGACAAAAGACCAAGGTAGGAAAGTGTCAACACCCAATTTCGTCTAGGCGAATAACATTGTTTTTTTAAAAAAATAATGATAAAATAAAAAATAAAAAAAATAAAATAATAAAATAAAATAAATTTATAAATATATATTCAAAAATAAATATATATATTCAAAAATAAGTGTTAAATAAAAAAGGATAAAAATAAATTGTTGAAAAATTAATAATAAAAATTAATTAATAAAAGTTTTTTAATTTATGTTTTTTTAAGCGTTGAGTATAATAGGTGTCATCCAATTAGTATCATCTTGACTAACTATTTCTGTAGCATTACTCTCTGCATTCGTCATAGTGGGTTGGTCTAACGTTGCATATATAATGGTGTGATAATGACCCTTAAGTTTTGAGGTGGCCAATTTCGAGAGGAGATCAACCTTGTTGTTTGGCGTTCTATGTACATGTTCCACCTTAGCTATCTTAAATCGTTCCAATATCCCTCATACCATATGGTAGTAACTTAACAACAAAGAGTCCTTCACTTGAAAGGTACTTTCTAAGTGCCCTACCATAAACTGTGAATCTAACCTACGTGAGATGTGTTTCACCCTCATATCTGCTGCTAACGTTAGTTCTATGATTAATGCCCCGTACTCAACTTAATTATTGGAGGCTTTAAAACCAAACCGTAGGGATTGTTCTAATAGTATACCATTTGGATCTTGCAACACCATTCCAGTTCCTCCTCCTTGAGAATTAGAGGATCCATCCACGAAGAGGGTGCATTGGCAAGTGTCGTCACCCATTGGTTCAACAAGCTTTTTGACAAATTCGGTAAGGCATTGTGCTTTGATGAGTCCTCTCATTTCACAACATTTATGATACTCAAAAAATTCAATCGACCATTCCACCATCCTACCTGCCAAATCTAGCCTCCGTAAAATCTTATGAATAGGATAATCAGATCTCAGAATGATCTCGTGGCTTTGAAAATACAGCCTTAACCTTCGCGTTGTTGTTACAAAGGCCAATGCTACTTTTTCTACTATTTGATACCATGACTCAACATTTTGTAGTACTCAGCTTATAAAGTATATGGGGTGTTGTTGTCCTTCCAAATCTTAAACCAAAGTTGTGCTAATGGCCCCATCAGATACAACCAGGTAAATGAGTAAGGGTTGATCCTTGACTGGTTTGTGTTGTATCGGGGGCGACAAAACAAAGTGCTTTATTCCATTGAAAGTATTTTCACATGCCTCATCCCACACAAACCTATTAGTTTTTTTCATTAACCTAATCATATGCTTCCTCTTTTTTGTCATCTTTGGCATGAACCAAGACAAAGATGTTAACCTGCCACCTCTTTGACGTTGATAGGACTCCTAATTTCAAGCAAAGTGTTGCACTTGTCAAAATTGGCCTCTATCCCTCCTGTGTGTAAGCATAAAATGTTAAAAATTTCCTTCCTCCAACCATAAAGACTCACTTTTCAGGATTCAGCCTTATGTCATATTGGTGTATCGCCAAAAACACTTCTTTCAAGTCCTCCACATGTTGCTTCAACGAATTTGACATCACCATCATATCATCCACATATACCTCCATGTTTTATCCAAGAAAATGGTGTTAGTGGAAAATGGCAAGTGCACTGGTCGCACGTAGCAAGTAATAAATATCGTTATCTCCATATGGACTTGTGCAACACATGACAACTCTCACAATTCATGACTCAATTAGACAATAGATTTCGTAAAAACACTAAAAAAATCCTTTTGGTATTTTATTAAACATTTGGTGTGCAACAAAATTTTAACAGAATATTTACAATTGTCAAGACTAGATTTCATTAACTTCATTCTCATGCATTCAGAAACATCTCAATTCCATATTCAAGTCAAAATCAACTCACAATATTACTCAAATCATATTCCTAGTGACTTTGAGCCTATGATAACCCATCAAGTTCCAATTCCTTGAATCCTCAACAAGTGAAATCATGCATTAATTTCAAGAGTCTTAAGATTACTAATGAATCATGTTCTATCTCTAGATACAAGCTTCATTAGTATTCAATTTTAGTTCTAGGTTCAAAAGACATTTTCCAACACCTCAAGAACCACAAATCATGCATGGGTGGCCAAACCAAAGCAAGCATTAAGCATGAAAATCAAATAATAA
>Ga0099823_1002926_pt1 | contig 15837 bp, 9 predicted proteins | sample CowpearedBW_FD_76831 | JGI IMG/M metagenome (GOLD analysis project Ga0099823, IMG submission 76831) | Root nodule microbial communities of legume samples collected from California, USA - Cow pea red BW | ecosystem: Host-associated > Plants > Roots > Nodule | place: USA: California | collected...
AAAAACATTTTTTGCATATGATAAAACTAGATATAATGATATTTTATGTAAAACCTTATCTTTTCTTCCACACACTCTCAAATCATCTCTTTCTCATCCAGTTCTTTATCTTCTTTCAAAATAATATATAGAATCCAAAAATTGTATATAAATTTCCAACGTTCTTAATTTATTTTAATAAATATAATAATTAACACCTTACATGGAAATTATATTTAGGATATCTAGAATAAATTATTAATATCATATTACTATTCTAATATTTGAGTTCAAGTCTTACAGCATAGAGGCGCTCTGCAAATACAGTCGCCGACACATGATGTCCTCCTCCGGCGGCGCCGGCAGGTATATAGCCTTTCCGCCGCCCTCCGCCCCTTCCCCTCTTTCTCTTTATTATTCTCTCTCTATGTACATATGTGTGTGTGGATTGCAATGCAAGTGTAGCTTTATTTGATTGGATGGGGATGAAGTAAGTTAGAGAAAGGGTTTGGTTTAGTTTGGTTGGGTTGTTGTTTCATTACTAAGGTAAGGTTTCTTCTTTTCTTATGTTCATTAATCATTTATATAATAATCAAATTAATACCATTTTGTTTTATTATTGTTTTTTTATTGATTACTCAAAATCACAGATTGGTATATTCTCAGTAACCAATTGTTAGTAACAGAATGAGTGCAAGCTGCTTGGTAGCAGAGACAGTATGGAAGGATATTGAGTCTACACACAAAGGTCAGTAACTTGATTACTTTATATACTTTCAATCAAGGTTTTGAATTGTAGCTGCAATTTACCAATCCTTGATATTACCGAAAATTTTGTATAATGATGTTTCAATATGTAGTGAAAACTCAATAAACCTTGCTCTTGTGGTTGCAATTGTGGTTGTGGTTGGGGTAGTGGTTGTGGTTTCGTAGCAATTTTTGATGTGATAGAAAATTCAGGAGAAATGCGGCTAATGCAGCCACAATTACAGTCACAATCCTGTCACTTGTTATGGAGGTTTCCCCTAATATGAGTGTTTATCAATTGGTATTAGGATTTTTACCAACCAGGAAATTGAAGGAGGTGTGTCACTTTGTAAAATGTTTTATAGTGAAAGTTATCGGAACCTTGACTTTCAAGGGTGTCACTATGAAGGGGAATCGGGTATTATGAGATGTCTAAGTCCTGTATTGACAAGTATGAGATGCTTGTGGAATTTTTAAGCACTTGGTTCTCTTCTCATAATTACTAGTTTTTTAGCGTGGATACCCGGATACTTGGGTGTTTATCAATTGCGGCTGTAAATTTGCAATTATGGGGTTGGATGGTTTTTTAAAACCTACTTTGAAGTACTGACTTGTGACCAAAGACCATCTTGTTTTCATGTTGCAGTGAATGATGATCAACTTTGGACGTTAGTCAATTGCTTCCCATTCCTTTGTGTTCTTTTCAAATCATTATTGCCCCGCATTGTGTTTCTATTGAAGTTGTTTTTGGTCTTTATGCAACATGAAACCAGTTTGCATTTCTTGTTTGGCAAGAACTTCGAGGGAGCCACTAGAATTGTTGACCAAAGAGGTGTCAGCAAGATATCTGCTCACCCCAGTGGAAGGTTTATCTTTCAGGTTTCACCTTCCCACCTCACTTCTATTGCCTTGAATGGGTCAATTTTTGCTTAAAATTCAGATATATGATTTACAAAATAAGTATTTTCTCACCCCACAGGCTAGTAGGAAAGAAAGAGATAGGAAAAAAAGAAAAACAGGATAAATCTGATGAGTAATGTTATTATAAGGGAAAATAGAAATATAAAAAGATGTAAGGTGGTTGTAACAGTTGAGATGTGAAAAGATAGAGTTGAGATGATTGAATAAGATATAAGTTGGCACAATATTTATATCCCTGGCTTTCAAATTTGGAATATTTTAAACATATGTAAAAATTTTAGTGTTTGCATGACAATATTGAGACTTAATGGGAAAACGGTTGTTGTACAACTAAAGTGGCACAATATTGTTGTTCTCTTTGATTCTTGGAGAATCTTTTTGAGATACATGCATATGAAAAAAGATGAAAGTAAAAGATAGAGAAAATGGATAGTGTCAATTATTTCATGTCAAGCAAAGGATGTTTTGACTTTTGTGAATCTAAAGAACCATTCATTTGTTTGATATGGATCATGCATTTTGTATCCCCTTGTTAAGGTTAGAGGAGAATCCCGAAGAAAAGAACAATATCTCTGTTTTGCTGAGAATTTTTGTGCCTGTTATTCTTTCTTCTATGATGTCGTCAACAGAAGGGAACAACTTTGTGTAAGGCCATATACGCGTTTCATCATCTTCTGTTGATTATAAATATCAATATTATTGTAATGCTCAAATATACAATGTGCATTGTGTGTATGTTCCAGTGTAAACATCAATTAGCTGCAAGACTCGCTGCATCTTTGGGATCGTATGCTGAAGTTAAAGTGTCTGATGAGGAGCTAGCTCTGTTACTATCAACAATATAGTCCTGGCTCTGTAGATTAATACTTTATAATTTATTTAATATTGATTTTATGGAGCAAGGAACATATCATCTTTAGATTTAGTTAATAGTGATGAGTCTCAGGAGCCTGATTGGGCAATAGTGTGTTAGATGGGCAAAAGCAAGAACATCTTATCAGTGAAAAAGTGTATTTAGATGGGCAAAAGGTAGAACAGATGAAAGCACAAACAACCTATTGTAGTAGACCTTTTAACATTTTTTGTTTCAATTTTATAAAATAACTCATACAAGCTGTCAAAATTTGTTTGAATGAGATTCGAATGAACTAAATAATTTCTGAAGCGAGTGTTTAAACTATTGATTTTCTGATAAGGTGCATTTTATTCTCTAAAGTCAAGTGCACCATTGAATTTAAAGGACCCAAATCCCAACTCATGACTTCATAGTTTTCCATAAATTTTTATCAACGATAGAGAGTATAAGTCTTGTAGGAAGTGTGCTTGCCTTCAAATTTAGCAGGGAGTTGCGTTCTCTTAATTACCTTATTTTGCTAATCTGTATCATAGAAAATTTTAATTTCTTTTGCCGTTAACGGTTGTTAAAGGTTAACTTCTATCTTCATGTTTAAATTTATTATTTCTTTTTCTATTGGCCTGTTACCAACTTTGCATGTTGTTCATAAAAAGGATCTGATTTTAGCAGTTTAGATATTGCCATGAAAGAGATAGACTCTGCGATAGGGTGGGTGGATGAGCCTGTCAACATGTTGCATGTGATGACAATTTTTTTTGGTTCTGTGATGTTCCATGTAGCATAAAGCATTGTAAATATATTGGATAAAGTTACATTTTTTTTTGTGTCAAAGGGCTATAAATGAACACCACTAACTTCAAACTCCATTCCAACCTTTTTGGTTGGTAGAGCTCCCTTTGTTGGGTGCAGATAGGATAACATCTACACTTGATAACCAAGTCCTACTTGACCTTTCAATTTAGGTCAATCAAACATTAACGGCTACCAGCAAAGTATGCCAAAGGTCCGACAAAAGCACCATTGATGTAAGTTGCAGGCTCAGAATGGCTGTAATCACTGCGGTCATCTGGGAATCCATCATTTTGGTTTGGACCTCCAACTATAGCTCCAACCAATATGTTAGGATTAGGATTCATTGAGTGGAAAAATGGGTCAAACCCTCCATCACAGCCTATGGTTTGTGGATGAGCTGCTATTGAAGGCAAGGAAGATCCTCTGTGGTGAATTCTCTTGGGAAAGTATGGACCATAGCCTACCATGTAGGACATTCTTAATGGGTTTTCACCTAATATGTAATCTACCTGAAATTGTACAAGAAATTTTGTCAACCATGGAATAGGCAAAAGAGAAGTGGATATTGAACTTACAAAGTTTTGTGAAGAGCATTACCTGTCTTTTTGCAATGCTTCTTAAGGTATTTGGAGTGACCAACACACCGCCACAGTTAAATGTGTGTTTTGTAGCTGCCATGTACTTTGAATAGATTGTAAGCAAAAATGTTATTGAAGTCACATACTGGAGGTTGCTTTCAGGAAGCTTGTACATGAGTCCCCCTGCGCACAAAAGCACTTAGATTGACCCAATTGTGTAACATCACTTCTTTGAAACTCAGCGGTGTTGTTGCCTTTACCTTGTGTATATTGTGTACTAGAGGAGGGAGAGTTTGGCAGGATCTTGCACATAAAATTCTCAGCTTCTTGTTTGTATTGATCAAAATTCTTATCGCCATTCAGCAATGCTCTCTGCAATAACAATACACAATAAATCAGATAACATCACACAAACAAGTTAATTGATTCTAGATACTTTTCAATTGGATCACATGGACAACATGATATACCCTGGAGAGAAGAACATGAGCACCGGCATATTTGTTGTCCCAACTGAAGATATCTGGTTGATCATCAGCTCCCAAGGACTTCACCAAATTGTAGTAGTAAACAGCATTTGTCGCTCTGAAAAGCCATGCAGCCCCCCACAATAGTTCATCCTGAAAACAAACAACGGTTAGTAAGACAACACTATTTTCCAAGTAATTAGTCTTTTGTGCACTGCTAGTTAAATTTTTTTTACATTGTCATCCAATCATAAATTTGAGTGAAAGGAAAATATAGCAGGAAGGAAGGCAGAAGCAAGTAACTATAAAAATAATGGTTTTACCTTGAAACCAGAATATGAGCAGTAAAATGGGCAAACAGCTGATCCAAGTGAATCACTGTATGAACCTTGGTACTGCAAAGCAAAGTGGTAGACCTGCTGAGCAGTCCTTAATAACTGCTTAGAGTATGTTGGGTCAACCCTTCTGAAGACAATGGATGCAGCAGCAAGTGCTGCAGCAGTTTCTGCAGCCACATCTGAGCCAGGTTTATTGGGAGAGACCCAATACACAGTTCTGACAGTGTCCATGTCCTCTGGCCTTTCCCAACATTTGTGGTCCACATTTGGGTCTCCAACCCCAACATAGAGCTTCCCAGGTGAGGATGTGGCACACTTGAGAAGGTAGTCTGTGGCCCAACGAATTGCTGCTCTTGCCTCTTTTATTTGTCCTCCCATTCTCTTCCCATATTCAATTGTTCCCCATGACAGCATGGTCGTGGTGTACGCCATTGGAAAGTTGAACTTCACATTGTCTCCTGCATCATAATAACCTCCACTTAAATCCACCTGCCATACAAAGTTTCGATACGGTGAGACACTTCCTTCTTCAGCTTAATCAAATGAAATTCATGATTGTTTCCATAAGCACTTTGTTGAATGTTTATCATCTAATTGTATGTTGTAACATCATAAACAGATATGAAGTAAATGTTTATCAGTTCAATTATCAGTATATTCTGATAATTAGACCAGTTTGAGTACACATTAACAAGACAGTGATAATTATTATGCAACCACCGTTATAAAGTATTGCAATATTCATCATACAGTTTTTTGACTGTTAGAAAAGAGCAGTAACTGATAATATTTTTCTTTCAGTTTGAGAGTACTTCTCCGACCCAATTAACCAAAACTGATTAATTTAAGCACATGTTGCTTTTTGTAACTTGATTTACACTCTTACTCAAAGGATTAGATAAGGACTTTGAAACTTGTAAAACTAAAAGAGTCACGCATTCCAAGACTTGAGTAAAGAGAATGATTGCATAGCATATTGTTTCCAATTAAAAAAGAGAAAAAGAATGAATACTCAATTTTCGGCATCATCAAAGCGGTTGACTTATAACGTGATTGGTCCAACTTTTTAAAAGAAAAGTGTCTAAAGAAAATTTATGTGAAAAATGGTTTCAAAATAAGCAATTTTTTTTTTTTTTATAGCAAATCATTATTTTGTACTAGTCCTTTTACTGTGTATTATTATGCCACAGCAGCATAAAGAGTCACGTGAAAAACAACCTCTTCTCAATCAAAATTTACTCCAAGGAAATATTTGACTTTAAACCCGACAGTGATAAAATAAACTCCACCAACTTAGAACCTGTAAAAAGAAAAGACTAAAGAAACCTGCATCAAAGCATAGTAACAGAGTTCTGAATCAACAATGTCGAAACTTTCATCAAAATTTTACCATCGAACACTAATCTTCCCAGCATTCAAATATGAACTAAAAACAGCATGACAAATTCATTCTAATACCTGTGTTTAGCCATGCATGCATAGCCGTTACTTAGAACAAGCAATGAAAGCTTCTACAAATACAAATGCTCCTAAATAAAGAAAAAAACTGGTATGGTGCTATGCTTTGGTTCTGATAAAGTTTAGTTATGATGACAGCAATGAAAGAAGAAACTATAAGAAACAATCCATGGTGTGATGATATGCTTTTGAGCAGAACAAGCAAACACAAAATGAAAAGAAAAATGACAGAAAAAAAGAGATTATTGTTACATTGGCAAGGCGACCATCAAAAAGACCAGAATTTGATCTCCATCTGAGTAATTGATCAGCAGGAACCCTTCCTGACCTCTGTCCTTGGAAGAACAACAAGGATTTGGCCAATGCATCTGCATAATTAGGGTTACATTGGACACTACCCACCAACAAGAATGTGAAAAGGAACAATGAAACCAAGGAATTTCCCATTATCACTTTTTTTCTATCTTCTTGGTTGAACCACCAAAAGTGTTATGCTATGGTCTCTGTGTCTGACTTGTTGGTTGAAGCAAAATGAGTTATGTGCTTCCCTTTTTATATTACGCTTAGGAGAATCAATCCCTTGGCGTAAATCAAGGCTTTTCAATGACCCAACTAAAAAGAGACAGAAATATAATATAGTACCCTGTTTCATAGACTTCCTCAACCGTTTCGAGTGGGAATTTGAATAATGTTTTGCATGCAGATTTTAACACATGCATGCATCATTATTATTCAAGCATTTACTACAGAGACCGTTTATGACGGTTTTTGTGCTGTGACTAACCCTGTTTTGTCTCCATTTTTTGTCGTCAATGTGTATATGTTTTTTGAAGTTGTCATCATAAGACAATTGTCACCATGTTGTGAATTTATACCCTTTTCATTGTTTCCCTCTTGTTCTTGTTTTCTTCCTTTTGGATTGATGAAACAAAGAAAACGAGGTATTATAGTGTTTTGCTTTCACAAAACAGTGAAATGGGAGTGCTTAAAAATGCAATCTTTATCTTGATTATAAATTACTCGGTGTATCCATTTCAAAGCTATTTTCGTTAACTTCCATTTGAGTTTTGGAGATGAATTTAAATGTGGTTCACAACATGTAAAATTTAAATTTATGCAACATTCTGTTTTGCTAAATCTTTCTATCTAATTAAATACCCGAGGGATTTTTTTTGTTAAACAAATAACAAAGTGATAAAGACAGTAAAGTTTTATTTTATATTTGAAATTCACAAATAAATAAAGATGATAATTAAATTACATTATTAAGGTTAATCATATTATCCACTTTAAAATTTGGAACTTTATTATAGTTTTATTTTTAGAAATATCCCAACACATAAACAAATTATCTTTAATATGAACTTATAAACAATTTTATAAAATTGTTGGACTCAGATAAACCATACCTGTAATTTTATATATCATCTTCATTTATCATCTCTAATTTAAATTAATAGAAGTTTCATAAAATCTTTATTTATATATTACATAAAACTAAAGTAAAAACGTTAATAGTAATACAACGCAAATGTTCGGTAATGATATTTATAAACAAATTTCAACTCAACTTAAACTCAACCTAATCTAAACCTAATCTAAACCCGTGAGTCGAATTAAAAATTGTGACTCAATTTAACTGTTTTAATAAAAATATGTTTTGAAAAAAAAAAATTAAAATAATAAAAAAAATGAAGAAAAATTGATATGACGTGGTAAACATGATAGGACCACAAGAGTTTGTAGGGCCAATGGGTTGAAAGTTTCAAAGCACACATGACCTAATCCTCTCATTATGTTCCTCACGTGATTAGCTCGTGCTCCATCATTCTTCAAATTGGAGCACCTAAAAAAACCTCTTTTGGGGAAACAGTTTGAAAAAGTTGATTCAATCACACAAAATTAAAACAACAAAGTCCCTAATATTCCTCTCATTGCTTCATTCTTAACTTGACATTCTCTTTTTTCTCAAAATTTACATCAAAAGAAGAGGCGTGAATGGCGCCATTTTTAGGGTTACACCAAAATGGACCTCCGATTGCGCTAAGCAAACGGCGCCGAATTGTGGATTCAAATTAGGGTTTGGTTTAATTAGCATAATAATAATAATAATAAAAAAGTTGCATGTTTTATCTCATTTCTTGCTTTTGTGTTTTTGATTTAATATGTAATTGTACTTTACTTGGTATCTTCCAAACCCTATCTTCTTCTTCCTATCCTTTTGGACCAAGACTTTGAATATCCTCTTTCCACCATTTAAAGTTATTTACTTCAATAAAATTTTGGTGGGATTAGATCTATTTTAAAATTGTGGGACATGAAATGAAAATAAAGGCAAATAAACCAAAATGTGATCAACCAAATGTGTTTGTGTTTAATAAAAAAATGTTAAATATGTTTTTGGTCCCTTGATTTTGAGTGAATTTTGGAATTAGTCAATTTCAAAATTTTGGACCAATTTAGTCTTTCATCTCTCGAGATGCAAGGATTTTGTCATTTTAATCAAATTTTATCAAGTTTATTTGATATTTCAAGCACATTTCATAATAGTATTTGACTTAACATTAAAGTAACCATGTGTCAAATCGTATAAACAACTTAAATACAATCCTGACATGCGTATAAAATCTCAAATAAACTTATCAAAATTTGATTAAAATGACTAAATCTACGTATTTCGAAAGATCAATGACTAAATTGGTCCAAAGTTTCGAAATAGACTAATTTCAAAATTTACTTAAAGTTAAGAGATCAAAAATATATTTAACCCAATAAAAAAAATGTTGTAGTTTTAGTAAGTATTTCACACACCTATTTTAATGATCTATTGGTCACTTATCCAATATTAGTGGCTAACAAGGAAATAAAGTTAATTTATAGAATTTATCAAAAATTATGATTTTTAATTAATTTCAACCAATATTTGAGGTGGTGTTAGAGAATAATGGGAAGAGTAAATGCAGCCAAAACTTTCTAAATTTTAGGGCAATTTGGTCAAAACTTCTTTTTCATATATATTTTATGGTTTCAATTTACATAAAATAAAACAACCCTTCAAATCTCCGCAAAAAATTGTTAAGTAAACCTTCTAGTCAAGTTTTGTAAAACAATGTACACACTTCAATTAAATATAAGCAATTATTTAAGTAAAAAGTGGTTGACAAACATCCAACAAATGGATAAAAAGTACTATATATACGTAGTTTTCAAATATAGTTGTTGCGAATTAAAAGTGTTTTCAAATTATGAAAAACTTAAAATTGGATGAATATTACTTTTCAAACTTTTTTTATAATATTTATAATCTTCTTGAAAGGTCAATCAGGATTATTCTTGAAATATTGTCTGCTTTGGAGCGTTTGAGCTCCATCACGATTTTATGTTTAAAAGACATCTCAGAGGATGAAAAAAGATAGAAATATTTAAATTTCGCTTGACCTCAATTCTTAAGTGATGTGAGACTTATTGGGTGTACCGAAACAGTTGTATAATGCAGCGAAGTTACGTATCACGAAAGTAAGTTTGGAAACGTGTATTTTTGTTGATGCAGAAGAGAAGTAGGAGAATTGATACATGAATATTGTGAAAATGGTATAAGAAAAATGAGAAGTTGGAACATAGCATGCAATGCATCTGATATTGGAAAAGAGAGTTGTGCATGAAGAAAGGCTTTTAGGTTCACCACTTTTCTACGTTAACACAATCCTAAAACTATGTAACAAATTATGTTCTTCTATATGTGTGATTTTTTCATTTTTTTTAATGATGTAAGAAGCTTGGTACTGTTGCTAACTTGGTACTGTGACAAAGTGCAAATATGTGTGTTTATTGGAACTCTTTAATTTAGAAATCAAGGAGAATCTTTTTTAGTTTTATCTCTTAACACCAGAGATATTGTGTGTTATTATTCATCCGCTTCTAAAACGTTAACTGTTAGTTTATTTGGTGGGTTTTTGACTAAAAAATTAGGGTTTTCCTCCTGTAAGTGCCGTAATTTTTTTTTTAAAATATTTATTTTACTTTTTCTAAAATTGACTTTTGGGTTACTTGTTTGGAAACAAAATTTTCTAAAATTTTTGGAACAAACTTTCTGAAATTTTTGAAACATGATTTTTAAGACAGGATTTTTTGAACTGTAAAATTGCAGCTTAGAACAGCAGTGATTTTTTGAATTTACCAGCAAAATTGATAGTTAAACAAGTATTTTAATATATTTATTTTGTACAAGAGATTAGGTAAATCATTATGGTTGATGTACAGGGAAATCGAGATATGCATAATAAACAGCTTTTTTTTTATTTTTCTATTTTTCTTCAATCAATCTCAATTTTCGCCCTACTTTTTTTTTCCTTATTTTTTTTTCTCTATTTACTTCTCCTTTTATTTCCATTCTCTTTATCAAACACCCATCTCAAATGAAGCCTATTTACTTCACTTTTCTTGTATGTTTGTGAGCTTGCTGCCTCGTACGGTTCTGAGCATGTAACAAGTGAACATTAATCATATGTACATAGAAATTTAGTATAAGGTTTTAAATAATTATATTTTTAACAAAATCTTAAAACATTGGACTTAATAGTTCATTTATAGGTTTAAATTATACATTTGTGATAAAAAAAAAATCATACTTCTTAATATTATAAATTGTGTTTTATGTTATTTGAATTCATTTTTACTATTTTCAACATGAAAATGTAGAGAAAAATTAAAAGTGACAAACTAATTGTTTTAAAGTATATCACTAAACTATTTGTAAGTTAGATGAGTATAGAAATATATATTATTGATTAGACAAATTTAACAATATTTACTACACAAATATAGCAGAAAACATTAGATAAGTCTAGTAACACATATTAGATAAGTCTAGTAACACACATTAGATGAGTTTGTCTATACTTTAATTAAATGAGCATAACAAAAAATATTACATGAGTCATTCTATACATTGATTGGGTGAGTCTAAAATACGTTGATTAGACGAATATAATAAAAAACCTTAAACAAGATAGTTGATGCACTAATTAGACAAGTTTAACAATACACATTAGATGAGTCCCATCATATAATCACTAAATAAGTACAACAATAAAACATTAGACAAATGATTTCACACATTGATCATATGATTGTAAGAATACCCATTAGACGAGTCTGTCTATACACTAATTAGACGAGTCCAGAGCAATAAACACTAGACATGTTTATCCATACACTCATAAGACAAGTTTGACAATATATATTGCACAAGTTTGTTCGTTTATTAATACACATTAGATGCGTATGTTCATTCTCTAATTAGACGAGTTTTGGAATATACATTAAATGAGTATGCACATACATTGATTAGATGACTTTATTCATACACTAATTAAACAACTCTAGCAACAAACACTAGACAAGTATGTCTATACACCAATTAGACAAGTCTAGCAATATACATTAGATAAGTTTGTACATACACAAATTAGAGGATTCTAGTAATATACATTAGATAAGCCTTGCAATACACATCAAACGAGAGTGAATATACACTGATTAAACGAGTCTAGCAATACACATTATATAAGTGTATTCATATACTGATTAAACAAGTCTAGCGATATATATTAGAAGAGTTTATCGATGTATTAATTAGATGAGTCAAGTAATACACATCAGATGTATTAGACGATTTTTTCGATGTATTGATTATAAGTCTAGCAATACACATTTCGCAACTTATTTATATATTGATTAGAAGACACTGTCTATATACATTAAACAAGTCATTCCACATGCAAATGAGGAAAGTCTATTAATACAAATTAGACAAATTTGTCCATTCACTAATTAGATGAATCTTGCAATACACATTAGACGAGCTTGTTCATACACTGATTAGAGGAGCATGGAAAAAAAAAAAACATTAGAGGGGTCTAAAAACACACATTAGACAAGTATGTCCATATATTGATTAGTAAAAAACATTATGTATAATTCCATACATTGATTAGAGATGAGTCTAAAAATACATTAGACGAGTATGTCCATACACTGATAAGACGTGTCATGCAACCCACATTAGTTGAGTTTGTTCGTACACTAATTAGACGACTGCAAGCTTCAGATTCATGAGCGTATCGCGAGTAGGAGATTGGAAGTTTCAATTGTGATGGTGAGTGAATGAAAAGTGAAATTGGAGAGGGGGAAGGAAGAGAGAAATTGGAGGAAGAAGAAGTGAAGTGATGAGAGTAGAGGAGAACCTTGAGTTTGTTTAATTAAAGAAGAAACATAGGGTTTGTTGGTTGAAGAACAATACACTATTCAAAAATAAAAATTCAAATAATTAAAAAAAATAATTTTAAAAAGTTCAAGATATTTATATGTGACAGCCACCAAACCAAATGACATTAACACACCAATTTCATGGAAGAACCAATATTGTGTGATTTTAAACAAAATTGAAACTTAATTGAGTCAAACACTAATATCTAATACTATATACAATTGAGAACTAACAAAGGGAAACTTTTTGAATAAAATATTATTTCTGAACCACTTCAATTCAAATTTTTCTTTCTACAATTAGTAAAAACACATATGTCTCATTCACTCAGAATTTTGCATCTTAAAAAAATAATTCAAAAAGAAAAAGTTTAACTTTAATGACCTAAAGTCATCCTTCCATCTTTCGACCTAAACCTAGCATTGTATCATTCTCTAACAATTTCATCTTCTTCATACTCTCTTCCTCCCACTCTCTGTCAACCCCAACACGTCCGTCAACCACAATACTCTACATTATTTTCTCACAAGCTTTTCATCTTTTGACAAGGTGATTCACTCTCACTCTTTGAAGACGACAATAAAGGTACGTAAGTTTTTCAGTCTGGCAAATCTTTTCTTTTTCTATAAGATTTGGATACTTTTTTATGTTTTTTTTTCTTTGATGAATGAATGCATGCTTTCTGGGAGATGAATGAAATATTTGAAGAACACAATAAATGTTGAAGCTTTAAGGCTTTCACTACTTGAAGATGACAATAAAGTTATTTACATTATTATTTATTTGTATTTATATATCTATAAATATGTATGAGGTCACAAATATTAACTCATTTGTGGACTTTTGAATTTTGTATATCATTGTTGTGCGTTCAATATGTCTCTCTGTGAAGTTTAAAAGCAAAGCCAGAACATGAGTGAAGTTACCCTAGAGAAGGAGAATTGGAATATCATTGTTGGTTATTGAAGACAAAAGGTAATATTGCGTTTAATTTTTTCTAACTTTTTTATTGAAAACTTCTTTATATTTTAAACATGTTATTTATATCGAGTTTTTGCAAGGAGGTAAAATACATGTGTCCATTAGACATACTCTAATTTACAAATTTTAGAATGAAATATCTAAAGGTCATGTTTATGCAATCCAAAATTCCAGTGTTGCTAAAAATAGTGGAATATACCAAACTACACACCACCCTTATAAGATTAATTTCCAATTCAGTACAAAAGATACTTTGTTTGATATTAAGTTGTTCCAGATATCAAACCAGAATACACACCTTTATCGGTATTGACTTCCATTGGATTTGACATTGATTATTTAGTAGGTAAGTTAATATTTATAGTTTTTTATTATGTATTCTTATTCTTTGGGTATAAATATTTCTTTATTTAATTTTTTTATTTTTTGTTTTCATCATTTTGATATATTATTATGTAAATATCTTGGGATTACTGGTAGGAGTTGACATTTAAAGAGAATTGCAAGTAGATGGGAAAACAACAAAATAAGACGTCATTGCCATAGAAGCTGATGAATATTATAGTTCTAAAGTTTAGTACATACATTTTTCATTATTGTATGAAAATAATGATTTCAGATAACATTCATTGAATTTGTAGATTTCGAATAAAATGTACTTTATTTGACATTTATGTGGGTGAATTGAATTTTCTTTCTAGTAGAGAAATACGAAATGGTGTAATAAGTGTAGAGTTGATTAAAGTTAAAACTTTTCTAAGATAAACTATTGTTATTACTTTTATACATTTTTTATTAGACTATTATCTTAAGATAAACAATATATATATATATATATATATATATATATATAACAAGATAGATTAAAAATTTCAATCCAATCATTAAACTTTAAGAGGAATATTGTCGGCTTGCGGGATCCACTTCACCGTCTAGTTGCTTCAATAGCTTCACAAACTAGTTGGCCATCTTTCTTTTTTAAAAAACATGGAATATAACATGTTACAAACAAGTTAACTTTACAAAACTAAATTTTCTTCGTATTTTAAATCTTTTATTTTTAAACTTAGTATTTAGAGACATACACTTGGACCTGTTCAATTTAAGCTATTCTTCTTCTTTTTTTTCCTAACTTCATCTATTTTATAAGTTTTTATTTTCTGTTTATTGGTCTATTTTACTACTTTTATTTCCAACCACTAGATTTGACATCAGTATTGAGTTTTAATTTTATTTCATTTATTTAAAAGAAGAAAAAGTTATATTTACTTAACTATTCCTCAATAATAACAAACATTATCACGGTTAAATAAGATGATTTTTTTTTACTATCGTTATCGTATTGATGTTATTAACATTAATTGTAGAACAGTCCTTTGTATTTGATGTAATTCCTCTCCCATTTTATGATTTTGTGATATAAATTCTTTTTAAATCTCTTAATCCAAAAGATTTTCCATTTCTAAATTCTAAATACTAATTTTTTGCTTCAACACTACTAAAAACTGACTAAAGGTTAATGCTTTAATAGACACCAAAGACTACTTAATAACATATAATCGTATTAAGTTGTTAAACTCAATATAATGCATTTGTTGTTGTTTTATTCATAAATCAGAATTTAAGTGAAGCACAATGGAACTGTTATCTTTCTGAAAGAAAGTGACACATGAATGTGTTGTAATGATTATCATCATCTCTTGTCAGCACCAACCAAGTGGGATTTAGATCATTAGTTTCTTCTTCTTCTTCATCTTCTTCCACTCATTATTGATTGCCAAAATTAAGTAACACGTGAAGTTTAAGAAATTGTATGATGAAATATTTGAGCAGAAGATTAAGGTGGAGAAAAGCAATGAAAACCAAAGAGTGGAGCATATATAGTTACATAATTTGCATGGTCAAGTTTCACATGAGTTTTAGACGCAAATTATTGATTGGGAATGACAAACACGAGCCACTCTTTCGACCACTATCGCTGCTTGTGGCTCTTATCACGTCTCAACGTAGCAAATTGCACTATCCCATGTCTGTGAAAAATGTGCTTAAACAAAAATAGCACTAGGAGTTCGACTTCAGTGTCATAGTTGATCCCACATCACTATGTAAAATGCATTCATACAAAACAATCTTCAATCACATTATCTCATACCAAACAGAACACTCAAAACACTGTATATATATCATACTAAGATGGATAATGAACTTGAGTAAGGTGGATATGCCTATATATATGTATACTTTAGTGTGAGTGGTAGAAGAGTGTGGGTGGATAAACAATGGCTTCTATAGAATGGCCTCATACCATAGCTTTTCTTTCTTCTACTTGTTATCCATATTTTCTCTTTTTTCTTCTTTCCATTGCTGTGTTGAAGCTAACAAGAAGATCAAAAAACAAAGCCAGTTTCAATCTGCCTCCATCACCAACAAAGTTACCAATCATTGGCAATCT
>Ga0099823_1002932_pt1 | contig 15821 bp, 8 predicted proteins | sample CowpearedBW_FD_76831 | JGI IMG/M metagenome (GOLD analysis project Ga0099823, IMG submission 76831) | Root nodule microbial communities of legume samples collected from California, USA - Cow pea red BW | ecosystem: Host-associated > Plants > Roots > Nodule | place: USA: California | collected...
AAAAAAAAAAAAAACGCAATTAAAATTTTATCATAACTACAACATCTATTTTGTTTTCAAGATGCCAAAAGAAAAAAAGAAAAGTCCAGAAATACATCGTTTAAACATATCAAAAAAAAGAAGGTAATAATTGAATTTGTAATGACCAAAGGTAATAGATACCAAATCAGTCAGACAATTAGAAGAATGTAAAAATGTATAATTCAATATATGAAAAATTAGTAGTTTTAAGTGATTCAACATATGGAAAAGAATTTTCTTTTATCAACAATATATGAAAAAAAGAATATTTTAATAATTCAAAATCAAAATAAAAGTAAAATATAATGAGACTAATACGGATATATTCACATCTTTCATTCCTTATTTAATTTAAAAAATTAAATATTTTTCAAGTCGTAGTCAAATTAAATATCTTTCATCAAAATTGAGACAATAATCATGATTACACTTATTTATCCATTTCCAATTCCAAACTATTATTGTGTTGCAACTATTTTAATTTTATTCCACATACCTTAAATAGTATACATCCACTATGAAATATAGTTATTCAAACATAAGCCATCGTATATAATTTGCTATGATATTTTGGATGAGAATTTTAAGAATTACGTTAAGGATAGTTCAATTTTCTACATGTAAAAAAAAGAATTATGTAAATGAGAACATATGATATAGAAAATGTTTATAAAAATAATATTTTATATAATGCTTGGTGTGACAGCAAATGACAACTCTGAGTGGTTGAATTATAGGGGTTTACATTCAATAATTATTGTTCAAACAACCCTAATTCTGTGATGAGGACAATGGAACTAACACTGAATTGTGGTCACCTAAATTATTAGGTTTTTGTTACCTGTCATCCAAACTATGTTTTTTTTTTTGCTTCAATTTGCCTCATGTCACATACGACACTATTGTATTTTCAAAATTCAGAGTTTTTTTTCTTAAAAAACATTATTTATAATAAAAAATAATTTTTTAAATAATTCATTATCTTTTATATTTTTTTTACTAGAATTAGCAAACACATCTGCGTTGTGTTCACATTTTTTTAATTTTTATAAAAGTTTGAATTAAGACGAATAAAAAATATATAATTAATTATTAAAATAACTTTTAAATGTAAAATTTTAAAAATAAAATATATAAAAAAAATTGAACATGATAGTTAAAAATAAAAGAAATTTTAAAATAATAATTAATTTTAAAAATAATAATTAAAAATAAAATAAAAATGACACAAAAAAAATATCTATTTATATATTGTTATAAATGAACAACTTTCATACTAGAAAAAAAAATTAAAATCATTCATTATTTTTTTCTCTTTCTTTTACCTATGTATTTTTGGAACAAAAATATATGGGCTGGCCCCCTCTTATAAAATGGGCTTGATTTATGTAATTTTAACCCTTTTAGAAACAAGTTTAATTAGAATTTTAGTTTCTAAACTTATTTTCTTCAACTTGAACAAAATTTTACACACGTGCAAAGAGAGCACATGATTGAATCAACACTTTCACGTGGATTGGATTGATTAAATAAGTTGAACTATATTTAAAGTTGAACTCAATTACTTGACAAGTCGTTTAATTAATTAACTAAGTTTTATAAGCTAATCAACAAAATGAGTTTTAAACTAATCTTAATTACGAAGCCACTAATTATTTGCTATGTTATTATAGAAATGACAAGGATTTGCTTAAGATTTTTATATGTGGTTGTTTTCACCATTATTTTTTAGTGAATATGCACCAACACATCACCCTTTGTAAGACCACTCTAAAACAATGATGAAACCCTATTTATTTGTGAATAAGGTCCCCTATGCACACAAATGAGTTGGATTGGTTGGGGGCAATTAATTAAAAGTATTTAATTATGTGGGGCATCTAATCAAGAAATTAGCAAAAAGTGTTGATGCTTCAAGTTTGTCTTAAAAGATTTAATTGATTGTTAAGTATCATCCTTCACTTAGTCAATCACAATTAATGAGAATGCTATCTAATCTAATCTACCCTTGTTAGGCTAAACCATTTACCTAATTAATAAAAACTATCTATTTACTTTATTCTTAATTGTTTGCTATGATAAGATTATTACAAACAAATTTTATATTGACCTTGTTAGCAAAGTTTAAAAATATACCAAAACGGAATTTGTTTGAACTTTTGGAAATTATGAACATAATTAATTCATGTGTTAATTAAGAGAAGAGTGAAAAAAGTGTAGTTTTGATAATTAATAAGTTTTATTTTCTCCATAAACATAATAAGATAAACTCATGTGTCTTGAAAATGGATTTAGGAGGTACGTAATTAGCATAATGAGAGGGGTCACTTAGAGAGATGAAAAGGTTATTCTAAGCTTAGAAGAAAGCATGGATTTACCTATGAAAAACACTACAAAACCATGGTTTCATCTTTCAATCATACATTATAGGCCAAATAAAATTTTCATGCTTATGACTGCTAACTTTAAGAAAACAAAAATCAACCAATAATTAAATCATATATATATATATATATATATATATATAATATTCTTATAATATTCTACTATATAATCTATCTAATTAATGATTTCATTAATAAATTAAGTTTTCTGCTTGATCTAATTTTTTTTGACAAATTTTCTATTATTTTAAAGTCATTACTAAAAATTCTCATATTACATGATATTTTTTTTGCAAATTTGTTAAAAAAGTTTGCAAGAATTTTTTTATTCTTTTTACGAATTTTAATTGGCACGTAATTCCTTCGTGAGTAATCATTTCCTACAAAATTATAAAATTTACAAGTATTTTTTACAAAATTTGTTGCGAAAAGTGTTTTATACAAAATATTTTGTAAGAAAATTGGTAGCAATTTCTTGTAAATTATTTTTCACAACAAAATTTGTAAGTATTTCTTACAAAAAAATTTCAAAACAAAATTGGCAGGAAATATGATTTTTTTTAGTAAAGAGTAAAGTTTTGACCTATAATTTAATAGAAACTCTATGAAATGAAAGTAAGTTTTTAATAAAAGAAGAAAAATTTTAAAAATGTAATTAGTTAAACAAATTTATGCTAGAGAAAGCAAAGCTATAGCTAACTAAACCTTACCCATATGTTTAAGATTGTTTAGGTTTAATAGTAGTTTCGATCCTCCATTTTATAAGTTTTCAGTTTTAGTTTTTATTTTTTTTCTAAGAATTAGTATATGTATTTTATAAAATCTGTAATTTGGTCTTTAATTTTTTTTTCTGTGATTTTTTCTGTCCTTTCTTACCTTTTAATCAGTTACATTTTCTTTTGTTTTGTAAACATTTGATTATACAGGTTAAAGGACTTTTTATATGTAATAAATTAACCTTTTTATTATTTTTAGTGAATTATAAATAATACGTAAGCCTTTTAACATATGAGATTAGTAAGTTTCTTTTTATTTTTAAGGATAAGTGAGCCTGAATTGAATGTGAAAGAAATACATTGTACTAAAACAAATATAAATCTTAATTTTTTCTTCTCTCTAACATTAACTTTAAGATTTTGATCACCAAAGAATTAGTGTTAATTGATGATTAATAAATTAAAGATCGTAAATATTAATTCCTTTTGTAATTTTCATGAAATAAAATATTACAACTTCCAATCATCAAAGTAGTTGTATGAAAATGAACTTGATGGCAAAAGGATTCATATGAAGTAAGAACATAATAATGGTCATTTACATAAAACAATATATAAAGGCTATAAGTTGCAAGAGAAATTGTATTATATGACAGAGGCCGTTCGATCCGTTCGATCGTAAGTTACCTTAAATCATTTTAGAAAAATTATCACATCAACAATTTAAGGAATCGATTGCTTGTAGTGGACGATTTTCGACCGTTTATCTTTGAACCGCTTGACCGATTTTGGCTAAAAATATCAACAGGTCATACAGTACAAAAAAAAAATATTTATAATATTACTAAGTTATTATCTATATCAAGTTTAGTGGGAGCACTAAAAACCTTTTGTTTTCTTCCCTCTGTAAAATCATCTTATGAGCTTAAATCATTCTTTCTGAAAAGTTTTTATTCACTTATTTTGAGGTCTGAATCATATGAGAAGATTGAGATGAGATAACGTACAAGTGTATTAATTTCAAAATCCACTAAAATGAATTAAAAATCAACTAAACCTAATTTCAAAATATGCAGAAGAAGGAACACCCACAACAAAATGGAATTAGACAACAATAAGAATAATACAATTGTGAAATCCGATATGAAGCAGAGACACATGCATGGATCAAATAATTGTGTGACATTCGATTGTGAAGAGTGGAAGAAGCATTAGTTACTTGTCCAATGCCATGTGTGAGTGTTGCAGATGCTATGCAGAACTCCATCAATGGTGTGGTCCACCAACATCTTCACCCATGCAAACCCTAAATCCATGTCTGCGCGTGCAATCCACGCGCTGCCGTGATCCCATTCATTCACTTTCCAACTTTCAACACATACTCTCTGCCTTTGTTTTCCAATGCAATGTATCATCAACAAAATCCACATCCAATTTTATTTATATATAGATAGAACAAGAAAATGTACCAAAGAAACAATCAAAACAAGAACAAAAACAAAAAGCATGCAACTGATATATAATCATTGTTCCTTCGGAAAGAATTAAAAGATTCATAAGCTAACGAATTTTCTGGATTTTGAAATAAAAAATAATAAAAAAAGACTTTGAAAATAGATTTTTTAGTTATGGGATGAGTTAGGGAGAGTGGGGGTTTGGATTAAGAAAGGGTAATTTTTTATTTTTATTGGGTATATACTTTTTAATATATGTTTCAGATATAAAGAACTATCACCTATTTAAAAACATTGAATTTGTCCTTATCTTATCCTCGTTACAGCTTCTCATATTTGGTCTTTTTTTTTTTTTTCCGTTTGGTTGTCCAGCTGATCAGGTACTTGTCAATAAGATTTCGATACTTAACTCAATTCAAGTCCGTTCAGGTGAATGCAATTAATGTTGTACTAAATGCGAAGTAAAAGTCTTTACCAAATTACGTTGGGTTTCTATTTATAGTGTTTGACATGGGCTTGTGATTAGGGTTTTCTTAATCACGACCCAATTGTTTTTTTAAACTTGATTACTGACTTATTTTACTTTAATTTATAGTTATCTAATTCTAGTAAGACCGACCGACCGACCGGATCTGAGCGTGTTGTCGAAGGTCACATTTTTATGTTATGGTGACAAAATTCTACTAATAAATTGGGACGCTACCAATGTGGTCGTTCAATTACTTGGGTGTTGCAGTCGAACCACGACTGCTTGGGTTGTGAGCCTCTTAAAAAGTACTCCAGAGAAATTGTCACATCAACAAACCGCGAGATTATCCGTCCATATTGGGCGGCTTTCAACCGCTTATCTTTGGATCGATCAACTCAAGATCTGGTTGAAAATGTTAATAGGTTATACGGTACAATATAATTAATATAATGATACAAATGAATACCCTGTAAAAATTGAAATTTTACGTAATAAATAAAAGACATTTGTGTTTGTCTGTTTACTCATCATGACTTTCTATGAAAATGACTAATTTTGGTAATTAACATGTTTAGTTATTGAATTATTTTTAAGTTGGTATGTAGCTTAGTTTATAATTAATCTACACCTGTTTACGTAGCTTTAACAAAAAGTTTCTTATTCCATTTTTTTTTTATCTATAAAATTTTAGTTAAAGAGATTCAACCTAATTTTTGAAGATAAACGTTTAAAAATCTTTACATTATCATATTATTTAGATTAAATATTTAAAATGAAATGAATTTAATTTTTCTCAAATTATCAACGCAAGAAATAAATGAAAAACAATAATTCGCACCGGAATCAATCATGCACACACTACTCGACGAAAAAAATAAATAATAGAATGAGAAACACATTTCTCTTCGTTTTTCTTTTTCCTTTGGATTTTTCTAGTGGGGATTTATACGGTGTTCTGGAGAGAATATAAACGAAAGGATGCTGCCTTTTATGACCGTTGATATAATAGTATTTAATTTAAGTGAAAGGGCGAGATCTAGAGTTATAATATTTTATGAAATTTGCAGTATCATCCCATCCATTATTGTTATTATTATATCACTAGCAACGATGAAGACCAATAATTGGAGAAGCTTTCAGAACATCTTTCGTTATGTTAACTTAGAAAATTGAATTAAATTTTCATCGTTAAAAATTAATATAAAAATAGAATCCATTAAAAACTAATTACTATATAAATAAAAATTATTTTTGAGATAACTATTAGACGCAGCAAAAGTTATTTTAAAGTCTTTATCATATTATATATACTTTTTCTTTGTAAAATATAACCGAATAAGATATGAGAAAAATGTCGAAAATTAAAATTTGTAAATTTTGTCCTATTATACGAATGATGCCATATTATTATTAATACTAAACCAAATATTTTAATTACGTGTACCTGAAAATGAAAAGTCGAAAATGGAAGACTGTGTATTACATTAACAGAAATGAAACTTATGACAACAAAATAAAAATTTGAATTTTCTGCTGAATATTTTTTTACTATTTTTAAACTATGTTTTTATAATATATTAATTATTATTAATTTTTACATTTTAAAATATATTAAAAAAATGTTTAAAATATTAATATAATGTATTTTTAATATTAAACAAAAAACAACACAAAAAATTAATAAAAAATCTAAACTCACAAAATAACCAAAATTGTGTGAAAATGGTGAGAATCAGAGTCTTAATTTGAAAGAAAATAAAAAGTGGGGCACACCAAAACGTGGAGAATGATTTGGATTTTGGACTGACATGGACGGTGCTGATTTTGGCTTCAGATCACAGCAACCGTTGGATCATCAACTCAATGACAGCTCACACATGGTTGGCGCCAGGTGCTAAGCCTAACGTGCGAACAATCACGTTCCACGGTAGTGCCACGTCACTGCAACCCTAATAAAACACCACTTTATCAACATTGTTTTTTGTCACCATAAATATTACAATATTAATTAACACAAAAATCACAAAGGTTGCTATTTTTTTTTCTAATACAGGAGATCATAACGTGTGTTCCTATCTTTTCACGATATTCTATTTTATTAAATTAAAAATTAATTATTGTAATTGTTAATATATTTTTTTTCATATATTATTTAAAACATTTAAAATTAAAATAAAGGAAATTTGAAATTTATATAAAAATATATAGAATAAGGTGAAAGTTATTGAGAAATAATCTGAAAGGAATAAAAAAAGAAAATAGTATACATATATAGTAAGAATTTATTAGGTAGGAGTGGAATTGTGATAGTTACACCTATCACTGTTGGCTTATAAGATAAGAGACACAAATGTTGGCCCCAAAATTCGTGCTTGCATTTTCATATTCCTAAACACTCACTTATCTTTCCTTTCATTCCTTCCCTCTCTTTCCCTCCCCATCTCACTTTTTTCCCCTTCTCCATTACAATTAACACATATTTTGTTCAAAGTTCAAACTCACTTGAAATCTCATATAAAAGAAATATTATATAAGGAGAAGATTTATAAATTAATTATCATAAAATTTTGAAACTGATGTCTTGATTTTTCATAACTTATTGATACTAAATCTCTCCATATATCTAATCAAACTTCACATTAGTATCATACTGATGATGAAAACTCTTATATTTATTGTTAGTTTCGTCAAAAGTCTTAATCATTAATCAAAATATAAATCTTTTTACTTAAGAATATAATTATCTATATGTCACGATTTGATTGTGATCTGGTTCATTTAGTCTTCATCACGGAACAATCGATTCATGTGCAACATTTATTTGTAACCAATTCAAGTGTATTTTTTTTCTTCTTTTGTTTCTTTTAAATTTAACTTTCCATAAAAATTTAAATTAAAATGAGTTCAAATTTCACATTAATTAATTGAAAAGTAAAATAAAATGGCTAATATATAAATAAAAACATTAAAACATATTGTATCAAGGTTTAGAATTAAAAAAGCAGACTAATGAACTATTCTTTCTTCTTTATTTCTGTGTTTCCATTATGCAGAAACACCCTTTAGCAACCTCCTTTTCTTTCTCTTTATTCTCTGATATTATTATAAACAAATTTTGCTGGCAGTGGCACCCTCTTCCCGGAGTCAGTTTCAAGCATTGATACAAATCATTTCTTTTTTGGGGCTACATAGACAGATACAAATTATTTATTTATGATCATATATGAACGCAATGATTGATTAATTAATCTTTCTAATGAATACCTCACTAATTAACTAAACATTAATCACATGCATATAGTGCACATACACAGACAACATAATCATTTTATTTTTGTTAGCACCAATAATCCAAATCATCAATTATCTCAGATCATCAAACAATAAAACAAAAACATTGCAAGCATGTTGTCTTTTAACTTTCGATTCCACCAAATAGTTTCACCTCAAATGCTTAGGCAATTGTCAGTCACAGTAAAAAAAAAAAAAGAGAAAGAGTAAATAGTAGATTTCCTGCAGAAATTATCATGAATAATGGTAAAGTTAGAAGTTATGTTAGTTGGTGATTTATGATGGATTGATGATGTAAATTTTGTTAGATTTACCGTGTATATGAAAATTGAACATAAAGAACATAACATAACAAAACAACATAAGACATAAAAATATGAATAAGATTCCTGTGACAGTTACATGTTGAGGGAGTGGTAGAAGAGTCATTGTGGCAGTTCCTATCTATTCCACTTCATTGAAAGCTAGTCCCACTTGAGCTTTCTTTCCACAAATCTATCTTGCATATCTTCAATGAAAACCTGAGTGTCACCAACTCCATCTTTCAGTTTCATCTTTCACATACACTTAAAAATCCACTTCTTCTGGTGCTTCTAATCCAACCCACCACAATTGAAACTGTGTTCTGCATGTTACTCTACCAATCTTTACAAAAATTCAGTCTTTGAATTTCTTTAGTCCTTTTTATCAATCAGGGCCACAGACAAAATCCCAGGTTTAAGAGGTACCCGTAGTGTGTGTATTTGTGTCATCATCTATTGCATCTCCCAGTTCTGAATTCCCACATTTGTGTTTGTTTCCGAGATGCATTTTGTCCTTTTCTTATTCTGATTTGGATTCTGTGTATCTTCTTTTGTTGGATTGCGTGTGTTTTCAATAAAAATCAAGCTCATCTTATATGGGTCTGTGTTACGTGTTAAGATCCAATGTCATTCTTTGTTGTTTTTTGCTTTTGTTGAGAGAAACTGTAGCATTGGATTATGAGGATTTGAGTGCAGGAGGTGGAGGCAGAAGAACAATGGAATGTTCATTGAAACTATATTATGTAGCTTCGTTTTCTTTCTACTTATCCATCTTATTTCAGGATAATAGTTGTACAGAAAGAGGTGATGAAAAGTGAGTCTAGATTTGTGTCAAACATTGCAAAATTGCAATGAATTCAAGTGTTATTTCTGGTTTCTGTTAGTAGAGAATTTGTATTCAAGTTGAGAACTTGAAGAGGGGGAATGGAAGGAAATTTTTGCAGAGAATGATCATTAAGATGGATCAAGGGACACTGTTTACTCCAGTTACATCTGTCCTTAATAGCACTTTCATTTCAGAGAATGTCTACAGGAAATTATCTGAAATTCTGAGTAAAATCTATAATTTGAGTGTGTTAGCTTTTGTTGAATTGCAATGGCGTATACATATATATGCTCCTTGCTGCAAAACAACATGGTGTTAGTCGAAAGTGTCGCATAAAGTGGATGAGAGATTTGATAGTTCTTCATTGGTTTCATCTTTCACTGCCCAATGATTCCCATCATGAAATTTAATGGGGTTAAGAGTCTGATCTGACATAAAAACACTTAAAAATACATGTTTCTTGTCTTTAGTTATTTGATTCAGAAACCTTTACTACTTTTGTCATCTTCAAACTCAACCTTGTGTCACTGTTTGTAGCACAATGGAATCTGAAAATGGAGTTGCCATGGAGGACGAGAAACATGTTATTGGGGAAACAACTAACGAGAACATAAACAAGGAAGCTGAGAAAACTTGCAATGCTGAAATTCAGACCACGAATGAGGCATCTGAATCCATTGTAAAAGTTGAAGGGCCCAAATCTACAGCAAGTAGAAACTCAAAACTTGCCAAGGTACCTCTAATGCATCAGAATTGTGTCTTCAATTGAACTATTAATGATCATTTGTAATCATGATCTGCCACCTAAACTAATTCATGTGAACATGGTTAGGAACATGGTGGCAAAGGTGATGTCGCTTCAAAGAAGAACAAATCTGTCACCAAAGACAAACCCAATTTGAAGTCCACAGCTTCATCACCTCAAACACACAGGCCAAACCTCTCCAAGAGCCTTTCTTTCCCAGCCAAACCAGCTGCTAGAGATGCCATGAAGAAAAGCATCAATGGCAGTCTTGTGAAGACAGAAACTAAGCATGTTAATGGGGCTAGAGCTCAGCCTTCCATTCGTCGTTCAAGCAAGCTGACAAACAATGAAGTTAACTCAAAGGAGTCTGAAAAAAACACTGGAAATTCTAACCATAGAACCTCTTTAACATCCATGAATAACCTTAAAACCTCTGAGGTACAGAAACAATTTTCCAACTCAGTTTCTTTCATAGCTTCTCTTCATTAGTCTCCATGTTCATGACTTCTATTCTGCATATTAGATTGGAGAGTCCTCTCCGGCGGTGAATGCGGTTTCCAAGAGCCTTACATCTGAGGCATCCTTGTAAGTCTTAACGTCTCAGATTTGCTTAATTTTCTTTATGTTGTTGCTAGGTTCTATATCAATATATTTCACTCTATGGTGAACTTAACTCTAGTGAACACTCAATACATGTAGGAGATTACTCTGTAATGTATATCTATTTGCTGAAGGGATTACCACCTTGTGGTTTTTTACTTTATTGCAGACCTGATGATCAGATTTCAACCCCAGCAAAAACTGAAAAACCAAATAAAGAGGATGATGATGCTCACTCCACAACTTCGTATGATTTGTGACACTACTACTTTCAGTTCACTATGTTGTCCTTGTGTATCTGCCAATCTCATTAGGATTTCAATAATGTTTCACAAAGAAAATGTCATACCTCTTTTTCCTTAGCTAAAATGTTCATGAAATCTTGTTTATGTGCTATCAGAAGTCATACTCCTCGAAGGAGAAGCAGTGGTTCTGGATTTTCCTTCAGATTGGAAGAAAGAGCTGAAAAGAGGAAGGAGGTGACTGTTAAAACCTTGCGGCCTATTGATGTTAATATTGAATATTCCCGATATTGATCCTGTTTTCTCCTTTCCCCCCAGTTCTTCTCAAAGTTAGAAGAGAAAATTCAGGAAAAGGAAGCAGAGAAAACTAATCAGCAAGAGAAATCAAAGGTGTCAAAACCAACAACTAAATGAATTCAGTAATTTATGTTCCATGTGGTTTGAGCTCCCATTGCCAGGTTATCACCTTTTTTTCATTTATCTTCTTCTGATTTTGTGGCAGGAAAACCAGGAGGCTGAGATCAAGCAATTGAGGAAGACTATGACATTCAAAGCCACTCCAATGCCAAGTTTCTACAAGGAACCTCCTCCAAAAGTTGAATTGAAGAAGGTAATTTAACCACCACATGCTCACATAGCTGTTAATGCCTTTTAAAATTTGTTTTTCTAAACCTTTTGTGGCAACAGAAGCTCACTGTCATAGTAATACAAAAGAAGGTTCATGTTATGGAAGTAATTCTTAGCCAGAGAACCTTTAATATTCATTATTTTGATGTATTTTATCTACCAACTAGATACCTATAACACGCCCAAAATCTCCAAAGCTTGGAAGAAACAAAGGATATGTTGTGAACCATTCAGATGATAAATCCTGTTCTAGTCCACATGCAAAACAGCAACAGAATGATTCAACCAAGGCAAAGGTAAAGGGTACTAATAAAGAAGTGATTTCAAAGAAACCAATCAGAAAAACTCAAGCCAAGGTGCAGTCTCAGGAAACTGCAATTGGAAAAACTGAGAAGAATCCTGTGAAGTCTACTAAAATCAACCAAGATGTGAAAGCAGGCACAGGAAACAATGAAGAATGCCATGATCCACCAGTTTGCAATTCTGAATATCAAGATGACATGGAGCTAGAATCCAAAACTGAGCTTACTCAGAATGGTGCACTGGTCTTAAATTCATCCACACCCGAGATTGTATCATACGAGGTTACTGTGGGAGTGTAGATTCACATATATATAGCCAGAGAGTATTTATATAAACATAGGACTCCTTGTTACCAGTTATTTCATTGTTGTTGTGAATATAGAGATTGTTTCATGTTCATTATAATCTTGTATTGCATTTGAAGATAGGTTGATTGTTCTTATATTGAACTGTTGCTGTTTGTAATGAATATTTTGTTAATTCATTATTTACCAAACTGTTCATGTGTCTTGCCTCTGATTAAGTGAACATTTTTACTGAGACAATTTTTCTTTGTTGCTTCCCATGATGAAAAGCATGCAAGATGATACCCTTCCATGTTAATTGTAAGGATACTTTCATCCATCACATAAATCAAACTTACAAATAAAAAACTGAACTTGTAGACAATGTTCAAGGAAAGCACTCCCACTTTAATTTGCTGAAGTTTAATGTTGTTTTGGATTTGGCATAAGTTTTATACTGTGTTTAGATATGCCTAAAGTTGGCTTGAAAGTTGCATAAATTTATTTGATGAAATTCAACTGTCTATCGATATTGCTTCCAATTTTGCCGATAGTTAATGCATACTCAACTACACAGAAAAATTAACTAAAAACCATTGATACATAGAGAACTTTGAGTTATTTAAATTAAAGGACCTTAAAGAATTACTAATAAGTTTGGAATTGATAGAACTAAAATAAGTCTTGAAGAAAAGAAAAAACTCAAATTTTACTTTTAAATTTTCTTTAAATAGTAACACACAAACAAATTGTCTTACTTCAAAATCATTTCAACCAGAGCTACTTTTTTTTCCAACTAATGTGGTTCTTTAGACCACTTTTCCCATGTTGAATACAGAACCAAACATGGCGTTAGTGTATACATAAATTCAGGTTGAATCATAATTCGCTTGTTTGGATTCACATGCTAAAAATTGATTTTAAGTTGAAAAACTTAAAAAGAAAAACAAAGAACAAAATTTTACTATTGCTTTTAATGTAAAAGCACAAACATATATCACTTCGGTACTGAAATCAATTTATCAGTTATTTATTCATACTATTACATTATTTATTATATTGTTGTATATGGCTGTTTTAATTGTCAGTATTATTGTTCTCACAAGAATCACTTTTACAAATATCAATTTCATCCAAAATTGACCATACTAATAATCATCCAAATACTGATACACGCTCAATGTCTTGCAAACCAAAAGTAATATGATCAATCGGCAAAATCCAATGGACATCACTTCAGTAAAGGAATTTGGAATTCTGTCATTTTTTTTTTCATGTGGTTGTCCCCATCCTGACATGACCTCAGAAGAAAATCCAATGGACATCTTCAGACCCTTCTACAAACTGTCTGTTAAATCGGACTATTTTAGATTTTTTTTTGTAACTACAATATTTTGGAACAATATCAATTTTACATTCATCACTCCCTCAAACCAGCATAGAACATAGAGAAATCTGATTTCAGTGTTGCTCGAGGCTTAGTATTATTGTCATTGCATGTTCTTTGATATTTATGAACACACTCCATTGAAAGGTAATTTTTCAATTCATCATTGGCCTATTTATGAACAAACTCCAACGTTTGGCCTATTTCTTGTCATGCCCCACTTTGGGCAGAGATATGAGGTGCCCGGCCCAGTGGTACTACAAGATCCTTCAAAATCTCATACTCTTCTATTCCTATTTGAGAACCACTCAAAACCTGTTTCACCAAATCAATAACAAAACAATGGTTAACAGATATAAAAGCATAGCTCAAAATTATACATCAAAATCTGGCATGACAAAACAGATAAAACAACAAAAGAAAATGATATTATTAGGCTCCAAATTCCAGCTCATATACGTATTTTTGCAACCCCAACACTACGTAGGGAATCAAATTAAAAGGAAAATAAAAATAAAAATTAGCCTGGCATTACAAGATGGGAAGCCATTGGAGTGCAAACAAGAATTTCAAGTCCACAGCCATGGTAGGAGAACCACACTACATGAACTAAGTTATGGAATAATAAATGTGGCGGCATCAAGTCTAAAGCTGAAGGAGAAAACATTAAGCACATCATCATGGCTAATTTACGATGGGTTTATGTTGCTAAGCTCCCATTTGAACCATAAACAGAAAACATAACATTTGTAAGGAAGTGCAGATGAAAAGTAACCAGATTTAGCAAATGAATAATAGAGATAAATGTTAATTGAACTACCCCAAATCAAAAGACCAGTGCAGAACAAGAGTTTGTCCCTTTTTGGCCAGAATATTTGTACAATCCAACATAAATATGTAATGCTTCATGCACATCAAACAGATTCCTTCTATAATAATGTATATAAAATAGTAAGTCAGTATGATCTAAACAAAGGGTCTCTCACCTTGTGAAACAAAGACCTCCTATCCGTCATGTATGAGATAAGAGCAGGTATTTTGCAAACGGACAATGCATCAACAAACAAAAGAGCAACCACTTGCCATTGCTTTGTTCTGAAAGCTGGAAGTGCATCCACAAATGACATTGTCTCCAGCAAGCATGCCTAAGAGAAAGTCATTAGAACTAACATATAACTCATTAACTCACAAACAAGTCATCGGGTAATATTAAAGACTTCTATCAATATAGATATGAGGTTTATATCTCAAACCTGTCTGCAACTCATAGCCTTAATTACACTTCATAAAAAAAAAAAGGTAGCCTCGTGCTAATGTGCTTGGACGCAATATGTGAGGGATGTACAGTTGCCAACCTTGCCTTTGCAAGAGGCTGATGTGATGACTTTTGGTGCCAAGACACCCTCTACTTCCACAAATTTAAAAACTGATTCTCAAAATTATAATTGTCAATCTAAAGCAGTTAAAGTGGTGCAGATGCTAAATCTATGTAACAGGGATAAATCAATTTAGTATTTGTTTCCAGAATTGAGAAGTCAATATTTGTTACGTGCCAAAGACCAATTCAACTTGGTATCTTCCAAATATTGCAGATTTCCCCTGAATTGAGCTACTTAAAGATTAAGGAATTGAAATTGTACGGAGGAAGTAAATGAGTACAGGGTGAACACCTCATTCCCAAGCAATTTATATTTTTTTCAATTACATGTACTATTTATCCTTCAGCCCATTACCTAACTTCTATGTGACTCTTATTTCAAGCAATACCCATATCAATTTGCACAGATTATACGATATGATTTTGCCTTTTTCACCGTTTAATAGTCCATTTTAGTATCATAAGTCCCAATGAATAATATAAGTATACCAGATCAGACCTCCTAGAGTATAATAGAACTGTAATGACTCAATGGACAACCGTACTAATATAAACCACAACAACACAGATAACTCAAAGGTCCTACCATCCCTTGCTCCAAGGTGGATATTGGTATTGGCAGTCGAAGCCCAGCAACAAGTGCAGGAAAAGCTCGAGCAAGACAACCCGCTAATGTTTGCTTTATTTCAGATGACCGACCATCTGACAAGACAACTTTGCAAGGATATTCTCTCCCATTGACTGATAGGTATTCTTCATGAAAACTTTCATCCCTTCCATATATATATGCCA
>Ga0099823_1002937_pt1 | contig 15811 bp, 12 predicted proteins | sample CowpearedBW_FD_76831 | JGI IMG/M metagenome (GOLD analysis project Ga0099823, IMG submission 76831) | Root nodule microbial communities of legume samples collected from California, USA - Cow pea red BW | ecosystem: Host-associated > Plants > Roots > Nodule | place: USA: California | collected...
GTTCTATATTATATATTTTTTTACTTTATCAATTGGTGTTCTATCAGAATAAATACAAAGAAAAGCCTATGGAGAAGGCACCTGGCATCATGTATTGAGAGCATTATAGTTAGAAACTGTTTGTCTAGTTCTCTTTCGAAAAATGGCAGTAGATATAAGACTTTCAAAATTTTGCCATTAAATCTTCTAGGGAATGAAGATAGATTATAAAAATATCAAAGATTTTCTATATAAAAGTCCCCCGCCCCCCCCCCCAAAAAAATATAGGAGGTGCATGAAGAAAAATAGATAAAAGCCCTCACCTGTGGCTGCTAGTTAACATGTCTATCAGACGGTCTGGACGCTCTTTATGCTTATTAGCATATACATTTATTGCGGCACCTAACACCTGCATCATTGAAAACGTTCAAAATATTTCTTTAAGATAAGTTCCCTTGTTACAATAGATAGAATTCCCTCTTGTAACAGGACCAAGAATCACTAATAATAAACCATAAGCTCAAGTGATTAGAAAAAGCAAATTTTAGCCTCCTAACCTGTTTTGACAGTATAAAGCTCATGTCTATATAGGACTCTACGAACCTACTTTTCACAGTCAAGTTTCATCATTAACAGAACAATAATCTAAAACAATTTTAATAAAGAGGGTGGTAGACGGATCATTGACAAGAAACAGAAAGATAACCCTATCTGTAGAAAAGGACTGTTGGATATGAGAGGACAAAAAAGAGAACAAGGTCAGAAATAGGATTTTTTTTTTTTAATATTGTTTTAAGAGGTGATATGTAATGTGGAGGCAGTTATTAAACTTTTAGTTCGCGTGCTCTATATATGGAGCAAAAGTGTAATACAATTCAAATATTAACATTATCCTAATCTTAAAATCAAACTGAAAAGGTCCTAAAATCTAAATGTTAAGAATATTATTTTGTAAACAATTCCTAAATTTCGAAACAACAAAATTTCCTACAACCAAATTATTTAAATCCAAATTACGTAAATTTAGGCATATACTTTCAACAGGATGAAAGGGACTGAAGGAATGGAGAATTTGGTTGGGTCAGAAAAATGACTAACAGTATGGAAAGTTGGAAAGACAGAATTGGAGAATCATGGGCAGAATAACAAGAGGAATGATATTGGAGAGGAGCTGAAATATGAGGAAATCATCAAAGAATTTGGGAAGGAGGAAGCCTTTGGCCTGGAGGAGTGGCACTATGTCTGGTGTCCAATCTTATTTTCCATGTTCTTTTTTGTTTCCGCTTTCCCCAGTATGCCATGCTGTATGTTTTGGGATTGTTTGTTACAGAACCTTTCTAGTGTAAGGAGCTGAGCTCCATTTTTAGAAGTGGAATTTTGAATATTTAGGTCTATAAATCTGGTAGAATCAAACACATGCTATAAGATTTATAGTCATTGAACTTTTGAGACACATTATTAAATCATTAAACTAAAATAAAAAAAAAAATTTAAGAGTACTAGAAAAAAAAAAATTAGGATTACCTGATCCCAGTCATCGTCATCTATTGTACCCTTGATGTTTCTAAAGAATTCTGTCAATTGGCTGCCTCTTTTTCTCTCAGCAAGAGATGCAGCAACGCCAGCATATATATCAACAGCTGCACGATACAATGAAAAAACCTAGATAAGTATGCTGAAAAACTTTGTGGAGCTAAAAAACAAGAAAACAGAGCCAGATTGTAAAGAAAGAAAAATCAATGTAACCAGGAAGATTGAATTCATAGATCAATTGGAATGCCAAATCAAAATTCTTCTCGACAAGAACCTCTGCAATTTTACATCTTCGTCTGAAATTTCAAAAAGATCACGAGCATTTGTAATAATTGTCATTATGTGAATAGCAATACTACATATCACAACAGAAACATGTAAAAGCATGTAGTATAGACAGTGGAAAGATCCATATAGCATTCTACAGTTAACTTAAGCAGTCTTTAAGAACACTATAATCACAGTTGACCCTATCATTATCAAATGACTTCAAAATACTTGAGAAGAAAGATAAAAACTATATCTTGTCATCTAAACACTTTTGTGTTTTAACCAAACAGTATAGCTTCTAGGATAGATGCTTTATAAAATGGTATCGAATCACGTAGTTATTAGTTTAACCCCCATTCTTCTATATAATAAGTTAATTTCAGCAAATGTTGTCCATGCTAACTATTTCACAAACATTCATGTGCTATCACCCACACTTTTTTACAGTGAACTTTAAAAAAATTGAACTAACCCCATTAAAGAGGAATGGATAGTCGAAGTTGCTAAATAAAACTTAAAATTGAACAAACCTAAAAGTTTCTGGATCATTTGGATTCCCAAAAAGTGAATGCTTCCACTGTGGTCCTTCCGAGTCATTAAAGGATTTAACAACTTCAACCTACAAAATACAACAAATCTGCATAACCATAGGCTTTCACAATCCATTCTTCATCAAAATATATTGAAGAGCAGAAAAATTAAAACTAAAACGAATTATTTGAGAACTCTAATTCAAAGAAGAAAACATACCATGAAATTTCTATTAATAAGAAATAATGCCTTGAATCAAAGCTTACCAAAAAAAATAGTCGACAACTAAGCAGCCACATATATTTACATGTCCATTACCGTATAGCCACATTTACTCTTAGAAGTTGATAGTTAAACCATTTAGAATTCAGTATTGGATTTGGGCATATCTGATTACCTGGATTGATACCCGAGCAGAAAATTTTACAAGACCTTCTTCTGTAAGCTTTTCAGATGCACTTTTTCCTCTAACACCTTTTGTTACAAGCTTAGTAGATTCCCCACCTTTATGCCTTGCAGACAATCCTTCGTCAAAGTGCATCTATATCAATAACCAGAGAAACAAAGAGTTATTAACAAATAATAACATAAGTTAAACAAGATTATTATAATTGCTATAATTAAATGTCTTTTTATGATTTGTTGCATTATTTTCTAGGTAAATTTATAAGAATTTACAAGTAAAAGGATCAGAGGACAGAAGTTGAAGGCTTCTTTTGACTTTGTAAGTCGAATAAGAAGGTTGTCTGCACAAGAAAGAATGCTTGCCCTTTCGTCTATAACTCCCAAACTCCTCTTCTTGTCCGTTGTTCAGTTTATGACATCTCATGTAATCCAGGAGCATCATTAACCATTTAATAACTATCTTTGTGACTAAAAAATGCTTTAACTTAAGTTCTGCATCTACTAACAGGATATACCTCGAAAGATCTCATCCTTCTTTCCAAAAAAAAAAATCTATTTAAGGGTGAATCTATATTGGTACTTCAAAAAAATCAACCTCCATATGTTAGCAACAAATAGTAATATCTAGCTGGATAAGTTAACTGTAACTTCTCCTTGAATTAGTCTTCAATGAACCAAGCACAATTCCAGATTATGTCCCATAATGATGTCCTTTTGCCTTCTTTAAATGTAATGTTCTTCCTTGTAACAAGGTGCTCAAAACAAAGCATGTAGAATGTACTTGAAGAAAAAAAGAAGGTACTTAGAAAAGTAAGCCAATTATTACTTATAAATTTAACAAAATAAGCATTGTTAAAGATTTCACATTGATTAGACATATGACCTAAAATACACTTCCTAAAAACCATAAATGTATTGCGCATGCTGAAAAGTCAGTATGCTATCTTTGCCTTTTATTTTATCAAATTATGGACATACCTTGGCATGTTCCAAATGTCTAATGGCTTCCTCTAGTGAAGAAGAATTCACAAACAACTGAATGCAACACAGTCCAGCAGCAACATGGTCCATTTTGATTACATGAGTATTGTACATCATTAGAAACTAAAAAGATCCCCATAAAAAAAAATTTAAAAAGTCACAACACGTATGAAAGCCTGTTATTGTGGTGATGAAATATTTTGTTCCATGGAGATAATATAAGTTACACAAACAATGTAGTTTTGCTCCATGCACGAAACTGCGTTCTAGTTGACAACCTCTTTCCTTGCTTGCATAAGATTGTGTATAAAGGAGGTCATGTGTTTATGCATTTTTTTATGAATTGCTGTGGATATTAGGTCTGAGATTTACGGATATATCTCAAGAAGTCTCTTATCTTTGCGGGCATTGGCACTGACTTGCAGTCAAACTGAAAAACATGTATAGGTTCTCATGTTGTCCAAGAAAGTATTTCTAAAGATGTTTTACACTCTTGGGCCAAACATTGGTTAACCATTGCGTTTTGAATTATAGGACAGAATAAGAACTTAATGATCACTGACAAGAACCATACTAAATGGAAACTAAAAAAGTAAAGGAAACTTGTTACAGGACCCAAGAGAATTTTGGAAAAAAGAGCAAAGAATCCGAGCATATAACTCTAAATGATCTTTTGTGTTCCAAATGAAAAATGCAGACACTATGCTCTCCAAAGATAAAGGGCAGACACAGTAAAATTTTATAATGACTCATTACTTGATAATTACCTGAAACCTGTATAAATAATTGAAATGCTTGTGAGTTTCACAATAGAGGCAAATCCGGGCAAGGGCTGTCATTGTATACTGATTCACCGCTGCATCCTGAGATTCAGTTGATGACATTCTAGTTGAAAGGACTTCCTCCAAAATAGGCATAGCACCATAACCAATGCACAATTCACACAGATCATCAATTGTTCCATAATCAGTTGCCAAAGAATCTAGTCGTTGGGGGGATGAAGAAGACACTCCACTTGTTATTGATGGTTGTGGTGGTGGGGGAACTTCATCAGGGGGAAAGAACAAGAAGCAAGCATCATGGTAGTGACCATGCCTAAACATAAAGCCAAGCAAATGCTGGCGTGCATACTGCAAAATTTGAAACAACCATCAGGGAATCCAAAAGTTGCAAGCAAATTATAAAGAACACAAGTCCCATATGGCTTAGAGACTGCCAAAATAGAGAATATAAGTGGGAACAATTTTCATCTTATAAGTTGGTTTTGTATGGTTAAGTTAAATTCACTGTGTAATATGGTATCAAAATCATTCAAGGAGTCACTTAACATGTCATCCTCATATTAAGCTCAATACTGCTAGACATAATGGATGATGCAATAGGATAAATCCAAGTGGAGACAATTCTCGTTTTACAAGTTGATTTTATAAGGTTGAATTAGGCCTAAACTACTTTAGTCCCAATAATATATATATATATATATAAGCATGTTTTTATCACCTATAAGATGAACTTATTTTTGGTTTGGTCTGTAAAATATTTTTCTTTGGCTTTTAATCCCTCCAATCTAAAGTAACTATTTGTGGTTTCTAAAGTTCTTTTTAAGGTTGATGGATAACATTTAGTTTAGGCATCCAGAAATTTTTTTAACATATTGCATGTTGGCATGGACCACAGCTCTATCAAGTGTTACTTATGAACAGTTACCTGACCTTCCACTAAACACAAATATTGGATGACATTAGGGACCAAAAGCAAATTTCAAGCTTTATAGGGATGAAAACCGAAAAAAAAAAAATTTTACTAGGATGAAATCAAAGCAAATTTTACAGGACCTAAATACATATTTAAGCCATATATATACAAGATTATCAATGGAGGCATAAGGCCAAATTTTGGCATATAAACACAACTGAAAACCCTAAGGCACCACCACAGCGAGCCTTGGGTCACAAATTGTCACACAATACCATTATGGTGGAGTAACACAAATATATTAAAAGCATGGATTAGTCAAACTTTTTAAATTTTAGTTTAACAATAAAAAAAGGTAGAATAAAGACTTCCTACACAAGCCCAAAATCTACATACATTTTTAAAAATAATGTGTAGCTATTATAATTTGACAAAATATTAAGCAAACTGTGACGTTATGAGAGCATTTGTGATCCATTTATTGAGATACAAGGGAGAGTTATTCTCACCTCTTTTAAGTAATTAACACATTCAGCATATCTAGCATTATCCAGGTTACTCCGAGGACCATCTTCAAAGTCTCGACTATACACAGAATTATTATTTGCAGACAGTTGTGAACGCCTTGACCTCTCAGAACGGGGGAATGTTGATGGCATGTATAAGATGTTGAGATATGAATCAGCAGAAAGAGAATCATCCAAGATTGTGGGTGCACTTTTAGCCAGGTGTTCATACCTGAAGCAAAAACGTAGTCAGATTTTACTTATGTGCAGTGTAAAGGATCCAGAGGAGCCATTTTTAACCATTACTCCTTCCTTTTCCCAGCAAGCAATAATCACAATCAATACTTTTAAAAAACTGACCAGCTTTACCAGTCAGAAGTGAAAGCATAAACATGTTTAGGATTTTACTTGAGTACAACAAAACATGTACCAAGACATCAGATAACTTTTTTTGTAAAATTAGCAGCAAAAACCCAGATATCCAAACATCTAGTTATCTAATTATCTGAACAACACCTTTAACCAAAAAGATAAAATAAATTTGAATAGGGAACACAATGCAAATATATGATACAAATATAGAGACATTCTTGACTCTTGACTATGATATACCAATAAAAGCTCGAGCACATTGCAGCAAAAAGAAATATAACATGAATGCATAACATCTTACATAGAACGAACAGCTGAAACATCAACTGGGGGGCCACCTTCAATTGTATTAATAATGTCTAGAATAACTGGTCCAGGGTCACCCTTGTGCAACTGAAGAGCTTGCCTGAAATGAGATAAATATATAATTTGTATATCCCCTTGTCCTAAATACATATGTAATATTTATCTGTGTTTGAGTCCTGACACTAAAATTGATTCAAAGCTTTAACGATGAACTAGCAAAGGCAAAATCACCAGAAAAAGGTTAACATACTTAAATTTCACACGAGCATGTCCATAGCGCTCCATCCGAATTAATGCATGACCCCATGCATTCCACACTGGGAAGACATCAATCTAAAGGGCAATATTCTTTCTTTAAAACCCATAATAACATAAATCAAGCACTTCTAGTACATTAAAGAGTAAGACTGGTAGGCAGGAGATTTGTTTACCTTACACTTTTTGCAAGTATAAACAGCCATGCTGTACCGTTCCTCTGCAACCAATCTGTCACGAAGACGGGCAGATGAGTCTCCATCAGCTATGTCATCAAGAGAAGCTGCAATCCCTGATCCCAAAAGGCTTTGGAGCAGCTCTGCGCGACCCAGCCAGATATCTGCCTGTGACAAGATTTCAGAAAGCTCATCTGTGGATTGACTACCCACACTGGAGCTACCAGCATCAGATGATGTGTCATCGGTATTTCTTTCCCAATTACTTGCCAATTCACTACCACCTGCAAGTTTTCTTAGCAATGATTTGGCATAAAGTAGACCCTGTAAATTTAACATTAGATTAATTACATTTTTATTACAAGAAAATGATAATGATGGACATTCACAGCAATTCCGACAACTTACTGTGCAAGTAAAGCATTTACATATGTTACCTAAGACCCATCGTTATTAACCACAGATAAAACCTAAAATCAATAAATTACTCTATTCCCATTAAATACCTGGACAAATGTTTCTGTGGCATGATATGCTCGCCCAATTGTTTCCATAGATGCATTCTCAGGCAACTGCTGAGAATTCAAGACATTCTTCATTTGATTAATGCACAAGTCAAGGGCAATTTTGGCGGACACTAATTCATCAGAGCAAAGAGCAAGCAGTGCCTATGGAGTGGAAACCCAAGGAGTCAGCAGAAACGAAATGAGACATATTGTATGAAGACACTAAGCAACTACAATCGCTTCAATTATCACTATCAGCAGTCCCAAGTAGGATGGTTTCAATTATATCAGAGCTTAGAAATGCAGAAATATTCTTTGAAGTAAACAACAGCAGTAAATTCTAATATGATATCCTAATGGAAGATCATCTCATTGCTATACCTTGAACAATGTGATGTCAGGGGCACTTTCATATCTGTGAGAAGAACGAATGCTTTCATCTTTTGATGGGTCACCTGTAAGCATCCATTCCTCAGTAATTGAAACGGAAGGAAGCCGCTCTTGCCCATCTGTTGAAAAAGATGAAACACGGTCCTCTTGTATTCCAGTCATTGCTTCCCAAGCAACTCTATCAGAGGGAGACAATCCAGAGCTTTTTCTTTTCCTATAAACATCTTTTGGAGCGTTTTTGTCCACAGTATTTTTTGGAGCCCATGAAAAAGCTCTACGAGCCTCTTTTTGTAAATTACTTAGACTGCTTGTAAAGGATGATCTTTGTGGGGCACCTGATCTTGTCTTCTGTTTTGGTCTGGATCCTGTAACAGATATGCGATGTTCCCTAGGAGGCAAGCTGATACTGACAGCAATAGCCTTAGTAGCATATGTAGTAATCACATGATTGTCTCGTAAAGAAGGAAATTCCTTTAATATCTACAGAAATGGAGGAAAACATTACATTGAATTAGAGATAAGTAATTTAGACGAGTAAACAAAATGTTGCATAAAAATTACAAACATAAACTTGTCATACATAAGGCAGGGGTATCCCAAATGTTTCACTATCGTAGTTCTAAAAATCACACACTTGCCCATAGGATGGCCCAACTCTATGCTTTCATGAGGATGAGTCCCATTTCTACACAAGATTGAGGGCTGGTGGGATATTTAGGGAAGATTGTGACGATGATGGAATAACCAATCTTCACAAGCTGCTGTAACTTTAAAGAGTTGAACAGAAGAACCATGACCTAAGTGGTTTTGATCAAACTATCCTTGTCTCTCTCAATTGCCTATCAGTTTGTCATGGTTCATTGCTCTTCATCTGTCTCCACTCTTAAAGATCCCTCTAGACATTATCAATCTTGCAAACCAGCAACCTAGCACTATGTTCTTTGCTGCTCTCAATAACAGCATGAGTGGTTCTTTGTTCCCAACATAACCACTCACACCCACAATCTATGCTTACGTTCCTTGCCACCCTCTTTTGCAGGGTTAGTGGTTCAGTATGCTAGACATCTGCAAGCTACATCTATTTTCTTCACCAACATCTAGTATAGGACGAAGGGTTCAATTTTAGTAAGTGAAAGTGTCTTTAACGCTAAATTGTTCTCTCAAATACGCATGTCATCTTTTTTAGAGGGTTACAATTTTATTATGCATAAGACCGTCATTATCCAGAAGCCACTTTGGGCCATCATAGAATTTGGATTTATGTCTAGCAATTATGGCATGTCTACACACTACTTATATACACTACTTTGGCGTAATCACTAGCCAACATAGGACTAGAATTTTTTTTTTCAATACACGCCCGTGTCCACTATTGGGCTTGGTTCGTGGATAATATGGTAGCTGACATGTTAATAGATTTAGGTTAGACTCTACTATTTTAAGATTTGAGTTTACGTCAGGCAATTATGGCATGTCTTGTTAAAAATATTACGTTGTTTCTATTAGGATATTAAGCTTTTGAATTGAGTGATAACTTACTGTACGGAGTAATATAAAATCTTTATATATAATTGTTATTTGTGATTTGTTGGTCTCTAAAGGGACAAGAGAAAAAGGTGAGGGTACCAAAATAAGAATGTTACAACATATTGTGACAGCAAAAAAAGGACAAAAATTTAGCTTGAGCGAGTGAAATTTTCAGCATTCCCTAATCAAAAACAAAACCAAAATACCAAATATAATGTAATTGCCCTAATTAGTATACAAAATGATTGTATAGGAGGAGGTATTTGGAGGCATCAATGCAAAAAGTAGATAATAACAAACTGAACCAATAGAATACTACGTAAATAACATCCCTAGGAATTTAGCTGTGAAGATGGGGAAACGGAGAGCACAAAGGACATTATAACAAATTGCTAAGAGGGAATACTACGTAAATAATATCCCTAGGAATTTGGCTATCAATTAAACCAATGGAATAGTACAGTAAGTGTAGCCAACCTCACTTAGTAACTTAAGGATTTTGTTGTCGTTGTTGCTGTGAGTTGTCATTTAAAGTTTCTTTTTGTTATTTTATGTCTATACAAATTTAAACACAACTTTGTATTTTAGGAACGATTTTAAAATCCATGTTTCATGTATTTCAAGATCTTTATTTTGACAACCTTACTATCAATACTCCAAAATAAATTAGTAGATGGAAAAGAATTTTTGCTAATTGAAGTAAATTTGCGTTACCAATGTGGCAGATTGCAATTGTTTTCTCATCAGTAGCACTTCCATAATCAGATGAGGATGCTCATGCAGGGAAGAACACCTTTGTTGCCATGGTAAGGGCAAGACAGCCAGCACACGAAGCCCTAAAGCCCATGAATTAAGCCGGGAAATCTCAACATCTGACAGATTCCCTTCTCTTCGCTTCAGGAAGAAATGAACCTTCAAATATACAGAAATGGTCATTTGAGAGATTGAGTTTCAAAACTTCAAAGAACAGTTTAAAATAATTTACAGATTGAACAAGGTAAAAATATGCTAAATAAATGCTTGATTACAAGAAGTTGCTTTGACCGCAAATTGGGTAAAAGCTGCATTGCACCCATAGCAACTGGCAAAGCATCATCTGTGTCCCTTAATGAAGAAAGAAAGCGTGAGGCTTCAGCTGGTCCTCCTCCATTAAGGGGGTCAGCAGTCAGAAGCTTCACAAGCTGCCGCCCCTGCAATTCTCTCCGTAAATCAATTGATAATCCTGCACTTTCTGCCACTTTAAGTGCAGCAGAAACAGCTCCTTTTCCAGCTAACCTAAGTGCCAGACCCTCTGGATCTTCCTTGCAATCTGCTTCAACCTGAAATACAAAGATATTTTAAGGAGGGAATATGAGCGACCACAGAAAACAGGAAATTGAAAAGGAAAAATATGTTACCTAAAATCTAATATATTATTGGCTTTGGCATTTAATTACACGTAGTTCTAATTCAAGCTATCATGTACAGAGATGATATAGAAACCTCTGGAGAAAAAGAATAAAACTGGCATAGAATTTCTACATCAGACATGTAACAGTTCAAATGAAAGAATAGAACCTCTTGCCAGCTTGTATAATGATCATCTGCACTCAATATGTGGCTGTACCTCTGCAAAGCTTGTTTCATTTGCAAAACCTAAGCATCACAACACGATAAATAATGTGAATTAAGACTAAAAAGAATGGATGAGATATCGGGGAAAAATTAAAACCAGAGTACAGGTATGGGAGAAAGAGTATATTGTATAGTATATAAAAACAAAGAAACAACAAAGTCATTAAATCATAAAATACATGTAGTAATGTGAAATTACAAGAGGGTGCAAGATTTAAAGGAATGATGTCTCTGCTTTTTTCATTTAGAGAAAAAAAAAAGTATCTTTTACATGGCTGGCATGTATTTGAGTGCTGTTAAAGTCATTGTAATGCTTGACCAAGATGTTGGCATTTAATGCAAGAGAAATCAATACCATTTATCTTTCATTTACTAGCAAAAATGTACCTTGCACCCAACAGCCTACATTAGGTATGTACTTTGTTCACACAGTAACCATTTAAGAGTATCCAGGCATCACACCATGGTAGTAATATTGATATAACAATAGAGTATCAAAATAAAAGTATAACTTCACCTCCTTCCTTATGGAAACGTTTTCAGGAAGATGGCAGCTGCACATTGTAAGAACATCCAAAGCAGCATCTAATTCCCATGAGTGCACATACCTGTGACAATTTTGAAATTTAAAATTGACATCACAGGCTGAGAAAAATAATTATAAACATGCTACAAATAAATAGAAACCATTAGAATGCCTTTTATATCTCCAACATGGCCCACTCATGCACAAACCCACTTTACCAAGTGTTGAAATTTAATTACTTATGAAAAATGAGGCAGAATGGACTGAAATCTTGACCATTTGGTCATAGCTACTATGATCCCATGTAAAGAATTAAATCACCTAAAAACTTAAGCTGTCAGGTGAAGGAGGCTTATGAATGGTTTGATACGAATAGAATAAACCCTACTCATGTATTTATATACTAACTGTTTGTGATTTCATGGAAAGTCAAGCAACGGAAAGGGCTATCTACAGGTCAGATTAAGTTGAAAAATAAATATTAATAGGTGAGTGAAACCATGAAAGGGAAAAGTATACCATTGACCCAGTGTCAATGAAGTGGAAGTCATTGTGGACATTGGTTGTTCACAGGAGTGACAATGCTAGGACCCCACAGAGTAGAATAAATTAATAGATTTGGTACTTAAGCCTCAATACTTTCTTACTTAATGGACAAATCTTTGGATCTTTGTGCTCAAGTCCTAACAGGCTTCTTGTCTCTATCGGAAAAAAAAATGCCAATCACAGGAGAAGACCCTTGAAGAATGCAAAATCACACACTCTTTACAACATACCACTATCAGTAAATGTAAAATAAGTCCCAGCAAAAACTTTAAGCCAACTACTCTTTTGGGATCCACATAAAATTCACCCAATAATAGTTTGTCGAAAAGAGTATTTAAAATAGTTGGTTACTAGCATTTCCTATAAATCCTTCATCAGATATATTTAAGGCTACTTTCTTTTTAGTGAGATCCACATGAAATTGACCCAAGAATAATTTGTTGGAAAAAGTTCACCGCTAGCACTTCCTAGAAATCCTCCACCAGATATATAAACTTGCATCCCACAAAACCATGAAAAAGGAAATTATTTACAAACCTTAGGGCTAATCTAGCAGCCAGCTGTTTGTCTTTCAACCTTAGGCAGTATTGCCAACTATTGCTCCAAATATTTCGCCCCCCAAATCCTTGATGTTGTGCAGAATTTGAATGGACTTCTTCTGTTCGTTCAATGACTAACTGAAGAAGCTGATCAGAAGCCCCATTCCGTAGAAAGCGATCAGATAGTGCAAGAGCATCCATTAACTTTCCTTCATCAATCAGTCTAAAAGGAAAGCACAAAGGACAATCAGTAACATGTAAATTGCTAAGAAAGGCAAGTTGCAATTATTAAATGTCTCAAATATATTCAAGAATATTCAGAATATTGGTAAAAACACTGATCGTGGTACAAAACGTATGCTTGTTCTCTGTTCCATCTCATAAAAAGGTTTAATGGCTTTTCACTTTAAAGTCAATGCAAAGTTCTGATCACCATGAATGAAGCAAAATTGCAATTACAATAGCATCACTAATCACTAACATGAAACAACGTTGAGTAAATAGTGGATGTGTATATCCTGTTTGCATTGATTATACTAAACTGGCAACATTCTAGTTTAAGTGTAATGGATCGTGAAAAAATACTACAATTTGAACTATAATACCGTTCTACAGCCCTTTCATATGGTTGCTCATTATCCCAATCAAAGGAAAGGAAAACTGTCGTGTCAAGTTGAGAGCCTTCAGATTTTGAGGAATCCAGCCAGAAATCTGTGGCTTCAATCCCATGGCTACTTAGGTCAGACAGAGCTCCAGGGATTGTACTACTACTCACAATGTCATCAGCATCTGACTCTGTCTCAGTGTCAAGTTCACGAACTCTCTTAACAGAAGTTCTTGCTTCAAGATTGCTGTCATCAGCTGTTTGATTTGCAGTTACAGCAAATTCTGACACACGATGGAGGTTAGTTTGCATCTGTATCCACCTGTTCAGAGTTGGGAACCTGCACACCAGGAGAAAAGGTTGAACTAATTATTCAATAAAATTTCCAAAGAGACAGAGAATCAGCTGCCCCCCACCCCTTAAAAAAAAATAATAATAAAGAGAGCATAAAACCAGACACTAAAATAAGATGTGAACAAAATGTACAAGGAAAAAATATCAAGCATTATGTTTGTCTATAAGCACCAAAACACAAAAGAAAAATTATGAAAGGATGTTAAATATTTTCTTCTACCAAACCCATTGCTCCTTACAAATTCCAATTCCTTTCTACCTTACATCTTAAAATAAAATACTTTTAATCTTATCTTTATAAAATTTATGAAAGGCTTTTCTTCAAGAAAAAGTAAGAACTAGCATGACCTACTAAAATAATTTTAATTGACATACCCTAACTCATACATTCATAGTATAAATGTAAGTTACAAAAGGGTGGATGTGTAATGTTATTTATATCTTGGAAAAGGGGGGGACTATATGTTCATTTGCGAACAAGAATACTTCATAGAAAATCTAATAAAGTCAATAATATTAAAATGAAGAAGACTTTTAATATTTTACATTAATGATTAAGTATCTAAGAACTTTAAGATTAGGTAAATATATTGTATATATAAAACTGTCATGCCAACCAATTCACACAATAAAACAACTACCTTTCAGATTGATCAAGAGCAAACTCGTAAAACAAGCGATCAGCATCAGGAGCCTGAAGTAATCCATCACTCAAAGAGCTTGAAATTGATGAGCTACTGCTGTTGTACAGTATACTACTCCCAAATACACATGCTAAAACAGCCCTCACTGGGGATATTTTTGCCAAATGTTTCACCAAATCCAGCTGGAGAGGGTACAAAGCAACTCCAGGTGTTGCTGAAGAACGGCAATAGCAATTAGGTTTTGCATCTTTAGATGAGGGAGACAGCACTTTGTTTTCAGAGCTACTCTTAGGAAATGTAGGAACAACAGGAATGCATGCCCACCCATTTCCAGATCGTGGAGGATAAACTGGAGGCACACATGCAGAAATCACCTCATGTACAAAATCCGCGTACATAATTTCTGCTACCTTCCCAGCAGCATCAGTACTGCCTCTTTCAAACACAAGACGGGTCAAAAGCTGCAAGACATTAACAGTAAAACATAGGCAATCAAAAGAACGCCACATATGCTTAACGCATAAAATATGAAAATTTCTAAAATGGCAAAATAAAAGGAGATTAAGCACATGAGGTTCCATCATTGCAAGGTTTAGAATCAAATGTCTTCAGCCTTATCTCCGGGAGCAGAAAGGGTATTCTATAGAATACCTGACCACCTAGTCATAAGGCACCAACCTTACCAACATCAAGGCCCAACCTCCACATAAAAAACCCAAACAAGACTTTATAAGTAAAAGCATATTTTATTTCTAATTATATGTGAAAGTGCCACGATGGCTGTAGATGTAAATACAAATATATAGTCAATGTTGAACACGTGCAGTAATAGAACAGTTTTTTTCTAAAATAACAAGTATGTTGTCAACAATAAACATAAGTAATGATAAAACATGTTTTTACTTTAGTAAAAAAGAGATAGGTACTTTTTTCAAAATTTTGCAAATCCCCGTGTGTAGCAACAATTGCAATACAAAGGGGTAAGAGATATAAGAATAACTTCTGGTTATGAAAACAAATCTGCTCTCATGTGCAACAGAAACTTGCTTATGATATTCATAACAACAGTAGTTCTCATCTCTAAACTCTAAAATAAAGCACTGTCAAATTATTTAAATATTTTGAGAACCTTACATCTTTAGGCCATTCATACACGACGGAGAAAAAGTTAAAATCATGTGTAGTATCAGTCCCATCAACTATGTCACCAATTGCAGCAACATGAAGAATGAATTGTGAGAGATATGTCATGGGTTTTCCACTCAAGGGAACAAATATTCTCTTCCCAGCATCTTTAATGTCATAACCAGCAGACTGCAGGCTAGATTCTCCGCCACTTGAACTTAAAGGTATTTGTTTAACAACTCTTAACCCAAGCCCAAGTACAATGTCCTTGTCACTGTTGGAAGTAACACCCTGATCAGCATACAATCCTTCAGCTCTAGTAGTACTTGACTCAGTTTCTTCATCAGCAACAGCTCTTGCAAGGTTATGAAGCTTACCTGATTTAAGTATAAATATATACTATAACCATATAAGAAAGAGAACTAAA
>Ga0099823_1002943_pt1 | contig 15802 bp, 7 predicted proteins | sample CowpearedBW_FD_76831 | JGI IMG/M metagenome (GOLD analysis project Ga0099823, IMG submission 76831) | Root nodule microbial communities of legume samples collected from California, USA - Cow pea red BW | ecosystem: Host-associated > Plants > Roots > Nodule | place: USA: California | collected...
ACATAGATCTAATTATACCACTAATCCCCATTTTTGTGTCCAATTTAATGATAGGAAGCTTTTATCTCAAGTCAAAGAAGTTGTCAACCAGAGAAGAAAGATGAAAAAAGTCAAAATTGAAGATATGAATATAGCAGAATTCAAGACTGAGCTTTAGAAATCAAGGCTGAGCCTCATTCCGCTCGCATTTTCCAACGCTCAATGCCAGAATTCAAGGCTCAACGCCATTCTTCTCACATTTTTTGGCGATGAGCGCCAGAATCTAGCGCTGAATGCTAATTGGCTCGCATTTTTGGACGTTGAGCGGTGCGGGGACGACACTGAACGACACCTATGCTGATGTGGCAAAATTTAACCTATTTCTTCTGGATTCTTGAGGGGAAACGATCTTTGGCAGTTTGGAGGCACGAAGAACACATTTTGGAGAGCTTGGAGGAGTGTTAGGGCATATGGGAACAACTCCATCTTCCTCTTTATATCTCTTTCTCTTCCATTTCTTCCATTTGCAAGCTTGAGCTCTCTATGACAATGGAGAGCTAAACCCATTTTTGTTAGGGTTAGATGTAGCCACGAAACTCTTTTGTAAATGCAAATGTTTTTATTATATATATGACTCTTTCATTAATTGCTAGTCCTCTTGTTTCTTCACTTAATGCTTACATTGATTTAGCCATCCATTGCATGATTTTTGGTTCATTGGGTGTGGAAATATCTTTTGAAACCTTGATTTGAAATAAGAAAACTCATTGGAGCTTGTACCTAGGAATGGGGCTTGACCCATTGGTTGTCTTAAACCCTAGTGCATAAAGCAAATTTGCTTATTAAGAGTTCAAGGAATTGACTTTTAATAAGGAAATTTAAGCTCAATCCATTAAGGAATTAGGGTTTGAGTAAATTTGTGGGTTGGCATTAGCATATTAATGAAGAGGATGTCAAGTTGTAGTTGCACGAGAGCATAATTGGTGAATTCTAACCCCGACAATATCAATTCATATCATTTCTAATCTTTTCCATTCACTAAGTACCTTTAGCTTTCAAAGTTCAATTTTACTTGTTTATGAAATATTTACTTTCTTACATACAAAACCCAAATTATGGATTTATTCATTAGTTTAAATTAGTCACTAATTACGCAATTATTTAGTGTACACGAGTCTCTTGGAAAACGATATCCCGGTTTAACACTTATGTTGCTTCTTGCTTGGTATACCAGAAGGTGAAGATTGAACATCAGAGGTCGGGTTGCATGTTGGAGCCTCTTGACATTCCTCAGTGGAAATGGGACAACATTTCCATGGACTTTCTCACGCACACGACTCGATATGGGTAATAGTAGACAGATTAACTAAGTGTGCTCACTTTCTGCCAATTAATTATAAGATGTTGTTGGACAAATTGGCAGAGTTGTTTGTCAGAGAAGTGGTTAGACTACATGGAGTGCCTGCTAGTATAATATCAAACAGAGATCCGAGATTCACATCGAGGTTTTGACAATTGTTGCAGAAAGCATCGGGCACTTAGTTGAGGATGAGCTCAGCTTATCATCCTTAGACAGATGGTCAGTCTGAGAGAACTATAAAGTCGTTGGAGGATTTGCTGAGGACATGTATTTTGGACCATTTGGGTACTTGGAGCGATATGCTGCCATTGGTGGAATTCACTTATAATAATAGCTATCATTCCAGTATTGGAATGGCGCCATACGAGGCTTTGTATGGTAGGAGATGCATGACACCTTTGTGTTGGCAGCACGATAGAGAGTCAGTGTACAACTCAGAGTCAGCAGAAATCTTATACAGATAAGAGGAAGAGGCCACTTGAGTCTGAGGCTGGTGACCATGTATTTCTCAGGGTTACCGTAACGGCAAGTATTGGGAGAGCTCTCAAGTCGAGGAAGCTGACCCCTAGATTCATCGGGCCATATCAGATCTTAAGGAGGATCGGACTGGTGGCGTATGAGAATTTATGTGTGTGAAGATCTGACCATTGGAGTAGGAATGGTGAGAATCCTGGATTCTCAAGTCAAGCAACTCAGAGGGAAGGAGATTCAGACTGTGAAGGTCCTCTAGGACGAGACAAGCCGGGAGATGACTTGGGAGATGGAGGATCTCATGAGGAAGTCTTATCCTCACCTGTTTCCTGGTAAGTCTTATTTTTTAGGACGAAAACTTTCAAGGTGGGGGGAGTGTAAGCTCCATGAAAATTAATTAATTAAATAAATAATTAATTAATAAATGTGGGTAGTGGAAGCTTTTATGGCATTAAATATTGATTGATATGACGTGGAGAAGTACTAGGTCAAGTGGTTGAGAGTACTTGTTTGTGTGAGAGGACTTGAGTTCAAGTCCTATATAGAGCAGCCAAGAGGGGTTCAAAAACAACTAATAATGGCCTGGAATAGCAGTTTCGTTTTTTTTTTTGCATTAACCTAGCATTAAGGCCCTTTAAAAGGCAAAGTTTGAGAGAGAAGAAGGGTTTTGAGAGGCTATTTTCAGAGAGCTCTGGGAGGTGCACGAATCCAAGGTAAAATAGAGAGTTATGAGTGAATTAGAAAGGGGTAATTGAAGTGGTGATAAGGCAAGCCATTGGTGATCAAAGGAACCTCCCAATTTCAAAAGTTAAGCAAGGAAATTCAAGGTTAGGGGAGCTGAACCTGTAAATTGTATGTTTTGAGAATATTGCACGATTTTGATGATGCTATGCCATTAATTTCGTACTACACATGAGGTGAATTTGGGGTTTGGGTGTTTTAGTATTGTTTTACTGAAATTCTTACCCAAATGTATGAATATAATGGACTTATGCATTGTATATGCTATGATTTTGTAACTTGGATATTTGGGGACCATTTGCGGTATGCATATGTGTTTGCTGCATTATTTCTAATGATTGGTATGAATTGGAATGTGTTTTAGGCACGTTTGCTGGAGTTTGTGTGCGTAAAATAGTGTAAGAGTCTGTAATTCTCGCTCAAGCGAGCCAGGATCGCCTAGGCGAGATTAGTAGAGATTCGAACCCTATCTCTGCTCGAGCGTCTCGCTTAGGCGAAGGAATTTGGTCTTGGGTGATAGGTCATCTCGCTTAGGCGAGTGTGTCTCGCCTAAGTGAGAACTCGTGAGTGTTGGGTGTGTTTGCTTGGGATCTCGCCCAAGCGCGAAGCCATGTTTTTTACGAAAGAGTGTCTCGCTTAGGCGAGAGTACCTCGCCTAAGTGAGAGTTCGAGGAGGGTTTGATGGGTTGTTTAACTCGCCGCCTAGGCGAGAATTTTTGTTACAGGCGGAAAGTGGTCTCGCCCAGGCGAGTAAGACTCACCCAAGCGAGAGTTCGATGTTTGTTTGTGCGAGGTGCTCACTCAAGTGAGATAACCTAGCTTAAGCGAGGTAGGTTTGGGTGCTTAGGCGAAGGCTTCAGGATTAAGCTATGGATGGAGAAAATTGTTGGTTTCAAGGCAATCGATTATACTAGATTGGATTGGTTGGTGTTTACTTGTGATGTGTGGTCTATAAGGCTTCTAAGATATCTCATAGGTGAGCTTGCTGGTGTTCCTTGAGTTGTGGCTCGGAACATATCCCTTGAGTTATGGCTCGGAATGTATCCCTTGAGTTGTGGCTCGGGATAGGGCTTAAGCATGTGGCATGCTCTAAGTTGTGGCTCGAAATGACGTCCCTTAAGTTGTGACTCGGGATAGCGGATGAGCACGAGGAACTCTTGAGTTGTGGCTCAGGTTGGCAAATGTTGCCGATGTGAGTGTGCTGGTTGTGGCCAGTACGGATGGGTCCAGATAGATTGCCCTCCTTAGTAATTAGCTGACGAGTTTGGTACTCTTGGGACGTTACGGACTCTGTTCGTATTTGGGAACTCTACCTGGCGTTACGATATGTGATTCGTAGCATGGTTTCCCACATGTGCTCTATCGGTTGTGGCCGATAGGTGTGACAACAAGACATCTTGAGGTAGTCACTAGAAGATGTAGAACATGGTTAACATAGTTGTGGCCATGTAGAAGGAAAGGATGAGGTTCCTTTGATGTGAATTGATATCAAACATGGTTGTGGCCATGTAGGATGAAAGGACGGAATGCTTTTGATGTGTTTTGTTATATGTATATGATTGATATATATGTGTTTATTTATGTTAGCTCACCCTATCTGCTTGTGTTTGGCGATGATCGTGTATGTGGTACATGTGAGCAGAGGATATTGCTGGTGGAGCTGGTGAAGCTTAGGCTCGGAGCGTGGGCTAGCTGGGAGAATCTTATAGAGTTTTTTTATTATGAACATGGAATTGTTTTAATAATGAGTTTATGATGTATTTGAGATACTTTAACTGGTTTTAAGTTTAAATTTCCCATGTTTTTTTTTGGAAATGATGTTTTAATAAATGAGGTTATTTATATTTCTTTTATGTTCCTGCAGAACAAATAAGATAAGTTAGGCATAAGTTTCACCTTACCAAGCAGTCCGCTATCTCTTCAGTTGGTCTCTCTCTTTGATCGACACATGTCAGCTTGAACCCAGGAGGGGTTACCTGTAGAAGAATCTCCGAAGCTTAAGTAAGTCAAAGTTCCCAGAGAGTCAAATTAATGATTAATGAATGTGTACCTTTAAATGATGGGGTCCACATGTATTTATAGAGCATTAATGACGTTTGACCATTCCATGGGCTGGGCCTTGACTTGGGCTCTAGGTGGGGCTTGTGAGTGGGCCAGGGCCCTAACCCAGGCCCTTAAGGTTTATTGGACGCGGACGCTTCCATTATGTTGAGTTCATTAGAGTGGTCGGCCTAGGTTCTAAACTTAGTGGATATGATGGAGTAGTCGGTCTAGGCCGGCTATTTTTCTTGATGACTTATGCTGGTGTAGGTTGTCCCTTTAGATGTTTAGTTTAGGTCAAGACTGGTATAAGTTAGGCTAAGTCAGCCTAGGCCGGATACTTGGCTGCCTTGATGTGCACATTGTTTACTTATTTGGTCGAGTTTAGCTAGGTGTGGTACATTTTATAATATTATTAAAAATTTGTAATATCCGGTTGGGATGTTACATATGAGTTGTTAGCTATCCCACAAGGACCATGAATCATATGTTTTGTGACACAATGATACAATTGTGGATCCTTTTGGGCACATGAGATTTCTGCTGAAATTACCTTATCAATATCCACTAGTGTTGGGATTTGCTAGAAGGATGCATAAATATCAACAAATGAGCATGTGGTAGACCACGTTTTTGGAATTCAATCAATACTATACATGTCTACAATGAAAGAAATTTAACAATTAGAATAAGAAATGAGTTTAATGGATTGAATTTGTAGACTTATAATGTAATACTTAAATGCAATCACTTTACCGAGTACATGCTTCTTCGTCAAATCTGTTAGAAGTTAATCAAATTTAATTCTAAAAACTCTTGCAATTATATTTGGTCGGTCTGTTGGTGTTAACTTCATAGAGTTCAATATGTGAGGAAAAGATCTGGGAATCCAACATGACTACAAATGGCCATTCCGTCAAAATATAGTTGGTCCATAAATCTTCTCCCACCAACAAAGGTTGATGGTAGCACAAATCGTTTTCCTATTTGTGAACCTTCATTCTGGCTTGAGTTACTTGATTCAAAAATGTTTATGTACTTATCAACTATAAGCTTGGATTGTATGTTTTTTATGAGTCTCCTAGATCTCAAAAGAGTAACTGCCTCATAGTCCCTTGTCTGAATTCTAAAAGAAAACCATTCCTTGATGGTTAACTGGTTTCGTTTCTTGCCTTTAAAAAGCAATGAATCACGATGATTGATGTCATGTGTATAACCATCTTCACCATATGGAAACAAAAGAGGATATTGATAACCCAAATAACTTGTGTGCAACTCGTTTATCCTTTGTAGCTTTCCTGTTCTGCTCTCCATTATAATATCTCTAGGAGAAGCAGTATCAACATCCCCTACTATTAATGTAGCAACTTCTGACACTGTTGGAATATTGTATACTCGTCCATCTTTTGTCCTATCTTCTATAAGCCTTAGTTTTCGATCATGAAATGGTTGCTCTCTATACCTATCTCTTACCATTCTGAATGATTTTGCATGAACATTGTACTTATCTAGCATGTTTGTCAGCTTCAATATCAATATGATTGTGGTTCCTGTAATGGGATTGTATGTAAAATAAATAATTCTTCCATATTTAAATGAGTTTAACTTTTTGGTTAGGATTTTGATACAATAATTCTAATAAACAATGTAAAAAAATTGCACAATAATATATAATATATCAATATCAATATCTTATCTTAAAGATTGAATTTTGTTGTGTATTTCATTGCTAGTATCGTAGATGTAGAGTTGGGAAAACTTTGGAAGTTGGTCAGTTGGTGATAGGAGATTATCAATCCTATGACATGTTTGGCCTTGGATTCTCAAATTAGGTGGTCCACGTCCATTGTTGAATTTGTTTTCTACTTTTGCTCCAAGAGATGTGAATGCAAACATCATGTTGTATGTTCTAATATGTATTTGATAATTTTTGCTTTCCATGGAATCAAATTTAAATAGAAGTTGTTGTAGCCACTAACACAAAATAGACAATTTACGTCTATGATTTTACGTTTGACCAACTAGAATCAGACATAAAAAATGATTGGTGGCAAACTTGTAATTAAATTATCAATTTTTACGTCTGACGCGCTGTAGTCAAACATAAATTTACGTTTCACTATCTGACTAGTCCCGTCAAACATAAATTTACGTTTGATAGAGATGATCAGACGTAAATTTACGTCTGAGTCTGACTAAATTACGTCTGACAGAACTATTCAGATGTACATTTACGTCTAATTAGTGTCAGTTAGACGTAAATTTACCTTTGACTACAGTGCGTCAGAAGTAAAAATTGAAACTTAAATCCCTAATCTTCTTTTCCACAGCGTCGCGACTACGCGAGACGAGAACGCTTTTCGAACTGCACCAGTGGAGATTAATTGTTGAAAGGTTAGTTTCTCTTTTGATTCCTCTCTTGATTCCGTTTTGGTGCACCCCATTCTTGAAACCCCTAATTTTTCGCAAAGTTTGGTGGAGGCAACGACAACGGGAATTACATGACGGAGGAACTGCACGGCAGAACTGCACAGTGGAGGAACTGCAGCGGTGACGATCAAGGTGCGGTGGTGGCTGTTTGGTTGAAGTGCAACAGCAACAACGGGAAATGCACGACGGAGGAACTGCACAGCGGAGGAATTGCAACGGTGATAGTTGACGTACGGTGGTAACTTTACGTATATTCTCTTGGGTCAGACGTAAATTTATGTTTGTTATTGCACAATCAGACATAAATTTACGACTAGCGTTACTACGTTTGACCTGTATCAGACAAGAAAAGCCAAAAGCGTCAAACGTAAAAGACCTTTTTTCTATTTGTGAGCTCTTGAGGTAGTTCTTTCAATATTGGCAATTGAACTTTTCCATTACCACAACACATGTTAAAGTTGGTATTGATATTGTTCTGATATTTATTGATCCGTTCCTGTTACCACATAGATGCTTTCCAATGTGGACATATATATATTGAATCCCCTATATCTTCATATTCTATGGAAATAAACATAGTTTTCAGTTGAACGTATGATATATGATTGTAGTTTAGTAAATGTAGTTAGTAAGTTTAATCTAGAATTGAGGTCCATTGCTTCATGGTTAATTAATACACCTATTTCGAAGATTTTTACGAAAGCATCTTCGTGATGATTAATTGTTCAATAACTATTGATGAATGACATATCATCTTATGATATGAAAAATATATCAATAACAATGATTACTTATTGCATCATTGATATGAAAATATATATTAGTTAAATTAACGTGTACATTGTCTGGTACATTGTCTTTTTCATGTCCATTTTCATCAATATCTTCCAAATGAATTGATGCCTGAACTACCATGAATATGGTGTGGTCCACTACTTTCTGTCAAAATATTAACAGTTGCTACAAACTTTTGAAGTAGATTTTCTCTATTTGATTTTCTTATTCTTTTCATTAGTTGTTGCATGTACTAAATTTTTTAATGATTCCATTAGTTGTTGTCTTCGACAATGCATTGGTATTTCCATTTCATGAAGCTGTTGATTGAAGACTAACGATGTTACATCAGATAGGGGTGTACAATTTCTGGTTCTCTTTGGAGGGTGATTGTGTTGTACACATCTTGCCTTAATCCTCTTCCCTTGGAGTATCAATTTCCTCTTCATTCTTGCATTTGACAAACTTGTACTGTAATTTCTATTTTCGTCCTCCATCTCACTACATAAAACAATATAGTTTAGCATTAGCACATGATAAAGATTGCATGGAACCAATGTAATAGTTATTTAAATTTTAAAAATAACAAGAAACAAAGTACTAATACAATTTGTCACCAATAATAGTGAACAATGTGTAAGAAATAATGTTTATAGTTCTTCTTCAACCCATGATATTGGGTTTGACATTATTTCTTCAGAAGCTCTGATCAGTAGCTAAAGGTGTTCTTGGTGACAATAAAAGCTTATTATGTAAGTAGTGTTATTGGCTCCTTGAAAAGATTGCAGATGAGCGCCACCAGTAATAATTTTGTTAAACGTTTTCCTTAATACAAATGTTGATTTTGAGCGTCAATTCTTGTAGATTATTTTTGAGTGGGAAACTTTATTTTGGGTAATAAATGTATGTCTTTTCAATTAATATAGACATGTCTAATCTCATGATATTTGTATACATGTAAATATTATTATATTAGTACTAATAATGTCAAAAGTAACATCATATTAGATGTTTATTACTTGTCATGAATAAATTGAGTAAAAAACTACTATCATATATTCTTTCGAGTAGCTAGAATTATGGGTTTCTAAGTTTAATTTTATATTTCTATTTTAGAAAGTCCTAGTGGTAGGTATCAGTCTCTACTTTTGAGTTAGGAAATGCTTTTCAACTTATACAAAGTTGATAATTGGTGTGGTTTATTTGACGGATGCATATAGCAGTATTTTCAAGAAATTGTTTTGCCTTATTGCTGGTAATGAATGTCTTTTCAATTAATAAATACATGTCTTATCTGACATTACCATTTTTTTATAGCTCTTCATTATATTATGAAAAAAAAGGAATAAGCTACAAAACTAAATAAGTTATAGTGAATAATTGCAACCCATGTAATTTACCCAACAGATTAAGTCTATTTAATTTTGACATGTCCACGTAAAAAATAATGTTCATTTATCATACTTAATATATATATATACATATATATATATTAATGAATATATGATATACGTAACTATTATAAAGAAATTGTAGGATTTTATTATGTTAGCACTACAAAAAAATTGATAATTAGTGGAGGATTTTATTTTAATTTGCGGAGGTTTTTACCCTCTACAAATTAATTTGCAGGGGTTTTCTAAACCTCCACAGTTAGAGTTGCCACAACTTATTTGCGGAGATTTTTGTTAACCCCTGGTATCCTAGTTATACTGTGAAGGTTTTTTAATGGAGGGTTTTAATCTCTTCTATTGGTGATATTATTTTGTAGAGGTTTGAAACCTCCTATATTTAATCACCCATTGCATTTATATTTTCCTAATTTAATGGAATCTGTTTTTCTAAAAAGAAATAAGTAAAATATCTAAATTTATAAAATACACAAAAATTTAACCAAAATTAATTTTATTAATGATTTAAGATAAAGATTAGTCATTGTCAATTTATCATAATAATATTGATAATAATGTGTGCACCTTTTGAAGTGGGCCACATACTCATGCCTGCTCATAATCTTCATTTCCTCAAGTTTAGTTTGGTTATTTTCTAGCTGTCAAATATAAAAGAAAATGAGACTCCTAGGAGTACAAGATTATGAGCCAGAAATGCCATTTTTTGTAACATATTGAAAAGTTTATGTGTTGAAGGTCCCCAATAAATACTTAAGGGTTTTAAGATCATATGCTCTTGCAGCTTTCTCTTCCATATCATAACCACCTTCAGTTCACAAAGAAAATTCACCACACATCAAATTAGCACTTAGAAAAAAAAAACAAGAACATTGAAAAAAAGAAGTAAACCAACCTTGTGACACCTCCTGAGAAGTTCTCTGGCCTAATGTGTCAATAGATTTCCTATGCAATGGTTGCTTCATCAGGGGTGGTAATAGGACAATCATCCTCACCATAATTCAACTGATGTTTCATCTTGAACTGCAAGAATAAATAATACAATCAAATAAGGATCAAGCAAAGTAATACCCTAAGAAAAACCCTTGGAAGGCCCCATAGAAATTAAAATTTGACTTTCATTATTCTCGTAGGATTATCGATTACTCAAACCATTAATATGTTCGAGAAAACAATAATCATTTCACAAATGCTTTCTCAAATCGATTAGAAAAATCACATACAGGAGCTGACAAAACCAAAGAAAGAAAAAAATTCAAAAAAACTAACAATTAAGCAACCCTTCTTCCTTCAAGAAGCATCACTCGTTGCCTCTGTCGCAGCAGCAAGTCTACCAACCCTTATGCCTTTTGTCGGAACCCTTCCCATCACAATACGACTACCTCGACATCACCAGTTGCATCGAAATCCTCTCCAACTGCCTCGGTCTTTAGTACCACTACGCGCCCCTCATAACCAGTGATTTTTTACCGTTAGATAACACTCAGAATACGAAGTAAATTCAAGACCAAGAAAATTGTAGAAGCGAAAACCTAGAATTGAAAACCATTCGAAAACCCGCTATCACACTCCATTCGAAAACCTAGAATAAAAAAGGATCATACCTACTTCGTCTTCTCCAATCGTCAACAAGCAACACGCGATGCTTTTGTGAGCTACACCCTATCATCATAGAAAGTCATCCGATTCAAAAAGAAAACAAATGTGAGAGAATGTCGAATAAGGAGCTAGAGAGATGAAGAACAGGCGCGAGAGAACTCACCATAAACGAAACTCCATAAGCAAGTGAAAAAAAATGGAAGGAAGGAACAAGAAAAAATGAGAAGGAAGAAAATACAAAAAAGTTGAAAATGTATTTTAATTTGCGGAGGTTATTAACCTCTTTAAAAAATAATTAAAACTCCTATCATCATTGTCATTTTAGACAATTTTCAAAATCATCCTAAATCATTTTAATTTGTGGAGGTCTGAACAACCTCCTCAAAATAACCTCTACTGAAAAGTAATTTTTTTGTAGTGAAAGGAGGTGTTCATTCCTTGTGTGATTCAAGGAAGGTGCTTTCATCCCTTGTGGATTTCAAGGGAGGTGTCTTCATCTTTTGTGTGATTCAAGAGAGGTGTTTTCTAAACCTAATCTTTCTTATCATTGATTGTAAGTTTGGTTTATTTTAGTGATTGAGTTGATCTCGTTTTTGAGAGATTAACAACTGGATGTAGGGTCTTTTGATCCGAACCATTATAAATACTTTGTGCAATTTTCTCTTCTCTACTCTCTTTATTTTATTGTGTTTATTAAAATAAAGGAAAGAATTTTAATTGATCTTTGATATTAAAATGGAAAATTTTAAAAGCACAATTTTTATTAAGAACCCAATTCTCTTCTCTACTCTCTTTATTTTATTGTGTTTATTAAAATCTTCGATATAAATACTTTGTGCAATTTTCTTTGTCCAAACACTAATCATTCTGCCGCACGTCGTTTTCTACATTGCTAAAGAAAGGTTAAAATACCTTTTTGGTCCCAATTTTCATCAAATTTTGTCAAATTAGTCCTAATTTTGTTTTTGTGCTCAAATAGGTTCCAACTTTCGTCAATTTTGTTCAATTTGGTCCTTTTTTGCTAACACAATTTAAATCATTAACGACCATGAACAGTGACTACCAAGTGTCACTTCGTGTTTTTTTTTTAAATTTTTTGAAATTTTTTTAAATGTCCACATGTCAATCTAGTAGCGTGCCACTTGTCATAGTCAATGTTTTATATTCAATTTACTCTTTATATTTGTTATTTTTGTTCAATTGAGTCCTAATTTTGTTTAAAATTGAACAATTTTGTCCCTCTCAAAATTGGGACCAAATTTAATTTTTATATTAAAATTCACATTTTTATTAAATATATTAAATTCACATCATTATAACTTTTATATAAAAATTAAATTTGGTCCCAATTTCGATAGGGATAAAATTTTTCAATTTTAAACAAAATTGGGACTCAATTGAACAAAAATAACAAATATAGAGACTAAATTGTATATAAAACATTGACTATGACATGTGGCACGCTGTAGGGTTGACACATGGACATTTTCATTAAATTTTTTTAAAGAAATAAAAAACCACAAAATGACATGTGGCAGTCATGGTTTATGACCGTTAATGATTTAAACGGTGTTAGCAAAAAAGGACCAAATTGAACAAAATTGACGAAAATTAGGACCTTTTGAGCACAAAAATAAAATTAGGATTGATTTGACAAAATTTGACAAAATTGGGAAAAAGAAGGTATTTTAACCTTAAAAAAACAATAATAACATAAATGTGGTTGAATTATATAATAATACAACCAAAACAAGTTTAATTAATTCTTAATATTTTTTGAATCATTGAAAAAAATTCTTTTTTTATGTCTTTGTTCCACATTTTGCGAATTTTCTATCTCCAATTCTTGTTTGTGCAATTTGATAACAAAAGACATAATGATATAGAATTACATAAAACCACAACAAAATAAATGTGTAGTCTAAGAAAGTGACCTTACTTAGTAAACGACAAAACATCATCACAATTCTGGAGAACATAATTTCTCATTTGCTCTTGTTCAACTACATTTAACTCAACATATTTTTTTGCATGTAACAGTTTTCCAACTTTTAGAAAAAAATCTTAACTTTGACTTATTTAACTAATGTACATCATCTTCATAATTTCTTCCACATCTATTTTGTAAGGCCCACTTATATTTTTGCCCTAATGTTTAAGTACTGCCCCAATCAGTTGGGCTTAGGACTGGCCCATGGGGTGTCCAAAGCCCCTAAAGCAGCCTAACCCCCCTCATTTCTGCCACTTTGCAAAAACAGTACCTTGCTTACCCTCTTTTTTTCTCTCCTCAGAAACTCTGCTAGGGTTTGGAGCTCGCTCGTACTCAAGTTAGCTCAACCAGTTCCGACTCCACGTAAGTTGTTTCTTAGCTCAAACTAGTCCCCCTAGTCATATTTTCGTGTTTCCCCTGAGGCTCATCACAATGACCTCGTTTCTGTTCTGTTCTGCTATTTTTCCAGCTCCTTAATCTGTTCCTAGAGATGCTATGCTTCGCTATTTGGTGTCGAAGTCTTTTGCTAGCTCTTTCTAGATAAGGGAAGTTAGGGTTTCTTGTTCAAATGTATTTTTGCTTGCTTTTCCGCTCTGTCTTGTGTTTTTCGTGATTGTATGACGTTTAAATTGATATGAACATGTTCTATGCTCTGTCCTGGATAAATCTCTGTGTTGGCATGTGTGAACAATGGCGGAGATCTGATAATCTCACCCAAGCGAAGGGCTCTTGCCTAAGTGTAGGTCTCGCTTAAGCGAAAGAACGTGACAACACCATTATTCCCCCTTTTGAGCTCTCGCCTAGGCAAAAGGAGCTCGCCTGAGGGGAGAACCCTCTTGCTTGAGCGAGAACTGGTCGAGAATGTGTCCAAGTTCTGTTTTCTCCTCGGTTCTTGGATGTTTGCCACATGTTTTGTTGAATTACTTTGTTAAAGCATGAAATGAGTGATTTTGCATGTATTGGATGGTCTATGGGTGGGAATTGATGAGTTTGGCATGATCCTGGCATGTAACATGAATGAGATGATTGGTTATAAATGTTAACATAAAATTGGTATGTATAATGACTTTGTGTTGGTTGGAGAAACATGATTCTGGTGTGGTCATGATGTAATTCCACGATAGTTGCATGGTGGTTCCTTATTGGTTAGGACGTAATTCCATGAATCTCTAGGTGAGATCTCATGGTGGTGCCTCATTGGTCACGACGTAATTCCACGATGGTTGCGTGGTGGTGCCTCATTGGTCAAGACATAATTCCATGACCCCTATTAGTGGGAGCTCATGATGGTGCCTCATACTTAGGACGTAATTCACGAAGTTCGTGGTGGTGCCTCATTATATAATTTAGTAAGGATTCAAGTAAGGATTGCATCCTAACACGCTAAAGAGTTAATTAGTCTCACGTAGAGCGTACTAACTTAAGTGGTGAGAGTAGTAGGAGGCCTTACATATTTGAAGGCTAACCTTGTGAGTGGTAGGGTGAAACCCATTGGCAATTGGCTCTACAGAGCAGTAGAGGCCACCACAAGTGCAAGCATCTGGTGAGGATAAGTCGTGTCTTAAGTTTTAGTGTATTGTTTGTGAGTCATCACATGATTGGTTGATGTATGTATCTTTGACTATGAAAATATATGCAATTGTGATAAAATGTTTTTCTATTCTAGCTTACCATCTCTGCTTATTTGTATGTTCTTTGTGTGGTTTTCTTTTCTTGCGATGATCATCAATTTATTGGTATGAGCAGATGTGAAAACTCCTTGTGGTCGTCAATTATGATAAAACGTTTTTCTAGTCTAACTTACCACATGATTGGTTAATTTATATATTCAAAATGCCATTGAATAAAATTATCTCATAATATAATTAAATATAAGAATTTAGGTAGGATATAACATAAAATAAAAAATAATAATATTTTATCTTTTACTTAGATCAGTTTAGATTCACCTTCAAACACAATTATATTATCTATCACTACTCTTTAAATTTAAAAATAATTCCAAAAAGATAATTCCAAAAAGATAATTCCAAAAAGATAAGAAAAAAATTGATAATATTGATAAAGTTAGTTACCAATTATAATATAATTAAAATTAGATATTATATTGGTTTATATTATGACATTTATTAAAATTATCTCATAATAATAATAAATAATTTATTAACTAATTAAAACCAAAAAAATAGATAAATTTAAAACTGATTAAAGTTATATATAAATAGTATGTGTTTTAGAGATTATATGTGAAATCTATAAATATCTCAATAACCAAAATTTAAGAAAAAATTTATTAAAGATTAAAAGTAAAATACCTCAATTTCTTAGTAACTAAAAAGATAGTTTAACTAATTAATTATTAATCTAATATTTTAATATATTGTTAAATAAATGTTCTATCATTACAAGGTTTAGTTAGGAGCTAACTATTTAGTGAAAAATCTTGCATTATTTTTGAGCTAATCACATTGACATTACCACAAACTGTTGAATCTCACAAGAAACAAATTCTAATCAACTTAACAAACAATATTTAGGGGTTTTCAATTTCTTCAACTAAATCCATGCCTAAACTTGCCACAAGTTATGCCATTTAGAGGTTTTTACATGGAAATGGAAGAAAAAGAAAAATATAAACAAAGAGAATACGCAGAATAATGAGATTTCCACAATGTTTTTTCTATCCCCAATTATGCACCAAACATTCTTGAACCCACAAAGAAAAGTGAGAATACAAGAATTTGTATTAGGTTTTGCATAAGACAAATCATAAACAAAGAGTAATGGTTAAAGAAGATGGTCCCTTTTAAGAGCTCTTCAATTCAGCATCTTTGTTGGTTTGCTTCAAATTCCTCCATAGATACCTTCCACTAGCCATGTCAATGAAAACCCAAAATCCATTCTCAATCATCTGAAAAATTAATCAACTTTTTGGTCAATAATAAACCAAGATTAAACTCAAATATCATAAATATGAACTATAGAAATTATGTTAAAAAAAAAAAAAAA
>Ga0099823_1002947_pt1 | contig 15798 bp, 10 predicted proteins | sample CowpearedBW_FD_76831 | JGI IMG/M metagenome (GOLD analysis project Ga0099823, IMG submission 76831) | Root nodule microbial communities of legume samples collected from California, USA - Cow pea red BW | ecosystem: Host-associated > Plants > Roots > Nodule | place: USA: California | collected...
AAAAAAAGAAACCGGCACAGTGGAGGACGACTTCACCTTTAATGTCGTCCTCCACCACGACGACTTGACCCTATTTTACAAAAAAAAATTCAACGAACCCATTTTTACAAATTCTTGATCAAAGTGACCCCTTTTTACAAAAAAGCCTAATAACGTTCTTCCAATCTCAGAATGTTCGTCTCGTTTTTCCATTTTAACTGCTGCTATGAGATGAGATGTTCGAAAGTAAGTTCATAGAATTTACGAACCCATCCAACCTAACATGAGTCACATTCCAGTTTCTCTAACCACGCACAATTAATTTAGCTAGCATGGGGATGGTGATGGCCATAAATGTGTACACATTTGACCTCGCCCCCACAAAGATGTGAAAAGATAAGGATATTACTATTTTAAAGCGAGGTTTTCTATCAAGTACAGGAGTAAGAGCATATACCCCCATATTTAATCTATAGTTCAATGTAGTTTTAAAGTCGTTCAAATTTAATGGTTGGTACACCCTTAAAGGAACTTTTTTGTTAAAGGTAAAAACTGTTTACCAAAAGAAAGGGAAAGCTCAGAAGATTAGTTTCCAGGTTAATACATTAGCTTAGACTACATGAAACTGAAAATGGGCAAACAAATATATTAATGCAACATTTGCGTGTTAGAGGCTAGACAACACGATTCAACAAGTTATCGCTAAAGAGAAAAGGAGGAATACAGATGGAACTATTAAAATTAAGAATTTAAGGAAACAAAGCTTAACTCATATTGACTGCTTTGGGAATCTTCCTCTACGAATATTGTTGGAGAAGATAAAGAAGTAAAAAACGTTATCTGATAAAGCAAAAGAAAACCATAAAGACTGCCTGAGAATTGAGCAAGAAAGCGAAAGAAGGTGGTAACATCACTTGGGCTTTGGAAGCACCAAAACTCGTGGTTGGTTGTTCCATAATCATGTTCAGACACACAAAGAGACACGCGCGCGCCTTTCATCAGAAACGTAACCAAATTAACTTTATTTATTCCCTACTCACTGTCTTCTGCACCCTATACTTAAAAAATTGTTATATTTTCCCTTTGGGTCACCATTTTCTTCCCTATGCTCGATTCATTTGACCAAGACCGTCGGAAAATGAGCGAAGCTTCCACACATGCAGTAACATGCGGAATGACAAGTTTTTAACTACGCCTTGCACTGACACTGACTAATTTCATATGCTTACAACTCAGTAATTCGGGAGTCATAAGATGCACATTTACTAAGTTTTAAAAAATGAGTAAACAATCGACATTACAACTTCGCCTGTCTCACCTTTATAAATATAATTTTATACGAACATTTAATTAATCAGTATACGATTGATGATGTGATTCAACAAGAGACACACTGGACTGGTGCGCACACAAATAAGATTGAATCCCAGAATTGCAATTAGTATACTACTAACTCCATAACAATTGTTCTTGACGATTCTAGTCAGTTGTACCATTCCGTTTTTCTTTTATATATATATATATATTTGAGAAAATACTCAAGACCATACTCTCTAATGAGAAATTAAAGTAAATTATGGTTACTATTTACAAGCACACAGCAGCTACGTAAAAAAATAATGTAAAGCATTCATTATCTGACAATTTCATTATCAGGAGCACTGACAAAATAACATCATAAAACAACCGGAAATATAAAAGGGCTGTTTGGTACATCAATATAGACTGAGCATTGTTCCTGTAACCCTACTCCATTATCTCGGCAAAACACCCACGTTGCCTTTTCAAGCACATAACTTCCACACCATGTAGAAGTTGTCAGCGCCAAACTGGCTGAGGTCGATGGTGGACTCTTTAATATTACCACCATCGACGCTTAGATATGTTGCTAAGTAACAAAAGTTTAATGGGTCCACTATACCAGAGTTTCGCCACCTTACCTCGTTTATGGAAGGTAAACTAAAATTAACCTCCAATTGCTCTATTCCGAAGTGGAAAAACGAGCTCCAACTCCATAGTTGGATTCTGCATTGAGTATAAACATTCACTCAGGTGTGCATAATACCAGTGAATTTTTATGCTCTATTTACAGAACTATTAAGAGGCATGAACAAACTTCCACAAAAAGAACCAACTGAACCCCCTACTCTAACATCTAAACGTTAGTAGTCAAAAACTAGTGACTGCTATTAACAATTGCCTTGAATTGATCCTACCCCCAACGTTAGATTTCCATCTTCCAGATCATGTTATCAATACTGCAATTATGTGATTTCTCCAGTGCAACGACTTTGGCTCGGTGTACTGCTGATGAGTTTTTTCCTCTTTCGTCCTGAGGAAGTTCACAAGCTTCGCTTACAGAACCCGTTCGCAAATCAGCTGGGGGAATGAAGCAATCAACTGAAAGACCTGGTACATTGAATGCAACCTCTTCAATCGTCCAGGCCTCTTCCATTTTTGTTTTAGTATGGCTCATGGCCATCTCCCCAAACCTGAAAAGGGTTACCACGGAATGCCCAGAGTGAGCAATCATTATACCTTCCACAGGCTTGTAATCACCGAGGAATGAATTGATTGTGGTCTCCCAATAAACTGCATCACCCCCATTAGATTGGATGCGCGTCAGATGAGAGTCCTCAATGTGAACAAGAAGACCAGTCTTCTGGCTAAAGTAGCAAACAATACATGCCTTATAATCTCGGCAGGACCCTCACTCCGAGCCTTCAATGTTTCAGGGTCAGTACAAAGCTTCAGGATGAAGCAATCCTCACCATTGATGTTTTTCTCTCCTATGCATCTGGCATCAGCAAACATACTTGCAGTGGTTCTAGGATCAATACCCTGATCAAACAAATATACACACTTAGAAATTAAAGAGAAAAAAGGAACAACCAGAGAAAATCACAAGTTGCAAGTTTTAAAACAAAATCAACCTGAAGAGCACGCCGCAAAGGCCTCACGGGTCCCTTGGCCGTATGAGCACCGAGCCAAGGGGTGTGCCTCCAGACAAGCTTGCCATTGCAGCCAGCATGAACCTTGCTGCCCCCAACTACAAGCTCTACATACCACATGTCCGGATTCATCTGCCAGAGCACGAATCCGCCAGACTCCGCACACCTAGACGCATTTCGGTTCTTCACTACCTTAGTCGCAGTTTCAAACTCAGAAGCCACCATTTTAACCTTTCCCATCGCATAAGCATTTCGTATAGAGTTCTGCAACTTTAGCCCCCCAGACGCTGCTAGGTACTGCTGCAATATGTACTGGGCAGAAGAAGTTTCCTGCAAGGTTTCCCATGAACAAAATAAAACCCAAAAAAGAGTTAAGAATATTAACCTATCACCATTGAACTTCACTATTAACAATAAACACACATTTTATACTTTAATTTCTAAAAAGAAGAAGGTTCCTTTCTCCCCCTATACTGCAAAATAGTTAAATGCATCAATTTAAGAAAATTATGTGAGTTATTACTGAGTAAAACTATCTCATAAAACAAAACCGGGTTGAAAGGCTCTTGTTTCGTCCATATCCTAACTATTTTCATCCTAAATTTCTGTTCTCAGCAGGAACTCTTAGTGAAATTACAGAGACGAAGCACGTGACTGAGTGTGTCACTGGTTAACGATTTGAGCCAGACACTTGGAAAAGAGATAAAACTAGAAATCCCAAAGTGAATCTTACACGGGATCAAAAGACGACAAGGAGCATAAAACGTTACATAAGTTACCAGAAAAGCCATATTATGAGTAGCTGAAGAGAAAACGACCAAAAATCCAAAGCACAAGCATCCAAACAAAAGAGAGAGATAGAGAGAGAGAAGGAACGAATTCATTCACTGTAAAGTACCGAAGAAACAGCAAAACACCAAAGCATGTTCGAGAAAAAAGAGAAATAGGAGAAACGTTATGACTGAGAGGACTCACAATGGGAGTGTCTTTAATGCTGAGGTGAGGCAAGGGGTCGGTGGCGCACACGTGAACGGGAGCGAGTGGGGCGCCCATGACACCGAGAAGGAGTCTCAGATCAGACCTCTTGTAAGACACGGAGGGGGCACGTGAGAGCTGGCCCTTCATCCAGTTTCCGAGACCCGACCCGATTCGCTTGGGATCCCCGTTCTCGGTGGCGTCCGGGTCGGGCCCCTCGATAAGAGGCGTGAGCGTCTCACCCAGCGGGCGGAGACTGGCGGATCTCGCGACGGAGGAGTCCGGGTTGTGCTTCTTGCGGCGGAGGAGACCCGAAATGGGGGAGGCGGTCCGGGCGGGGCTCTTGGAGCGAGAACGCGACGGGGAGAGGCCGCGTACAACCTCGTCTTTGAGAGCGGAGAAGAAAGACTGCTTATTTTCCATTGGAGAGAGTAGAAAAGAAAAAGAAAGAGAGAAAGAAACCACTCCTAGAAGGGTGAGGAAGAAGTGGTGAGTAGTGAAGAGAAGGGAAAGAGAGAAAGAGAGAGTTTCATAGATATAGAAAAAAGAGAGAGAGAGAGAGAGAGAGAGAGAATGAGAAAACGGTTTTGGAAGAGTGGGAGGAAGTGTGTTTTGTTTGGAGCAGTGTGTGTGGGTGGGTTTGTGGGCGTACGGTTCCGCTGAGAGAGAGAGAGTGAGAAAAAGCGAAACAGAGAGAGAGAGAGAGAGAGAGAGAGAGAATGGTATTTTATTTGCTGCTTTATGGGAAGGCTGAAAGGTTGTGATAATATTATATAGCTCTTTTTGGTCAGTTGCACTAGCAGTTGCAACCGCGGAATATTTACCTTTTTTTTTATTTTCTTGTTATTTCGTACACACATGAATTTCATTTTCATTATATCATTTAAACGCTCTTTCCTAATGTAATAATACGTATCTCTTCCTAACACACCTTTCCTCTTTTCTCTATCTTTTTTTTTTGTTCGGATTTAAGGGGAAGAATTAAGAATAAAAAAATTAGTATTGAGAAACGTAAATAGAAAAATATATTAATATTAACAGTTGCAATTCAATAGCTTTCAGAATCAATTAAGAAATAATTAATATAAAAATATACAATAATTTAATATGTTTTTAAATGACGCTTTTTTTAGTTAAATTTCGTTTGCGTGTGTATCTCTCTATTATGTATATAATGTCGTAATTTAGAATATTTCTTTTTTATCATATGAAATATTTAAACTAATTAGTTTTTTTTTTTGGTACAGAATTAACTACTACTTGATAGTTCCAGTTTTTAAACATATTTTTAACTTTATTAGATATAGTATAAATTAAATTAGGATTAAATTTGAATTTAGGAGAGATTCAAGGGTTGCAAAAGCCTAATCCATCTAAAGTAATTTCCATCCCGAAATACGGGAACATAATTCATGACATCCAAGGCAACAACAGTTGTTCTGGTAATGTTAATTGCATTTTTTATAGTAAAAATTTACTATTAAAGAAATTCATTATTTTTTATTATTTTAGGAGAATTGCTAAATTCTCTTATAATCAGTAAAATATATTCTGAATTTCATGAAATGAATGCATATTGTGCAGTTTGGGTGCTGATGATAGATTAATGACTTAACATACTATAATTCATGATTCTAAAATTAATGCATAATGATTTCGAGTATTTCTTTAGTAAGAGTAATGAGTTAATTTTAAGTAGGATTTAGAAACTTTTATTATACTACATACAGTTGTGAGGATTAGTAATATTTCTAAAAAAAAAGTAAAAAAAATGGTGAAAATGATATATAATTTCTCAATTTTATATACAGTTTTTTTATTTCGAAACTTGTGTATTTATAAATTCATTAAATATTGGTGAAAATATTTTATGGGTTTAAATTGATGGATTTTTGACAGCATGAACAGTGAAAATAATTTCATTTTTTGTTATAATAGGGACACAAAATTTAAGAAGTGAAATCACATCAAATACCACGAGGCCAACTTTAAATATAGTGGCCCATGTATACACTCCCGATTATTAATATTAATGATTTACCACATATTAAAAAAATTACAAATTTCAAAAAATATTCTGACTAACATGTATTGTCTTCATAAGTTCAAAAGAAAAATACTGCGTACAAATTTTCTGGTAAATATTTACAGATATTTTATTGTATTAATGTCAATTGAAAAAGTATTGAGAATCCTTCCCATATCTTCTCAATTCAGGAATCTGAAATATATTAAAAATATTTTGGATACTAAAATATATATCAAGGTAGAAAAATCTCAAGCTAAATAATTACATCATAATGTGGCCAAAAAAATTAGTACCTAGTAACGTGATCTCTTTTTCCTGTGTTAGTATATTTAGAATTTAATTCACGTGTTGCTGAGAGACTAAAAAACAAACGAATAAAATCTCTACCAATATTGAGAACCAAATAAAAAATCGTCAGACCAAACACCTCCACAAAGTTTGTTGCGAAAGATTTCTTAAAATATCAGGTTTCTTATTCCCGGTCTGGATCCAATCAAATAATTTTTTTTAATTAAATATAATATAGTCATGTCGTGAATAAAGAATACTTAAAATGATCATATATTTAGTCATTTTCATAGCTAATTCATGTTTAACATGTATTTGCCGGTTAATTAATAATCATTTTATAGCCAAACTCATTGATTAAATCTGTTACTTTAGAAGTGATGGGCTTCAGGTAAACAATAATTACACAATAATTAGTCTTGTCGCTGAAATTCTGCGTTAATAAATTTAATAAATTTTCATACGATGAAAAATTATTATGAAGTTTAGGATATTAATTTAGTTGATTGTGATATTAAAGTTTATAATAATGTTTAAAGTAATCTTATTTGAAAATTTTAGATTAACATGTTGATTTACATATAAAAAAATGACAAATATTAGATTAATATTAGCATTTTTTCAAATTCGTAAACAATAAAATAAATCTTTTAAGTTAAAGTATTAAACATCACAATGTTCGAGTTTTTAACTTTCTATAAAATTAGATATTTTATTTTAAATAAAATAAATAAATAGGAGAGACAAAATCGATTATTCAAGTCTATTTTAATCCGTCAAACAAAAATAAGTCATTAGTGATAACATATCCTGTACAAGACAAGTTGATGGGTCTATTTTACCCATCACCTTTTTACTTTTTTATTTGTTTTCAATTTTTTAAATTTGTTTGTATATAGTATAAATATTAAAAACATATTTTATTGTATAAAATATTTTCTAAACATTCAATTGATTAATTAATATTTTTAATTAAATTAATTAATATAATTATTATATTTATATGTTAAATTATTTTATTATGATTAATAATTAAAATTTTATTTTTAAATATTAATGATTTAAATTAATATTACTAGCATAAATTTGTTGAATATGTTGAATATGTGTCTGCATTTCATAAGTCTTAAGCGAAAAATAGTATAAGTCATGAATATTAACATAAAAACTACAAATATGATGAAGAACAAGAGAAAAGAGAATGAAACTCATGGTAATTTTTCTTTTATTTTTTTTAAGTTTAATATAAGTGTTACTATTAAAAAGTCGCTTAATAATATTATAAAAAGTAAAATTGGAAATTTAAAGTTTATAAAAGAATTACCTGAAATGTAGCACATAATTAACAAGTTAACACATTTAAAGTATTACTAACGAAAATTACCTAATTGTAATGAATTTTTTAAAATAGGAATTCAATTGAGTCATATAAAGATGAAAGGACCTAGTTGAGATTTCGTTACAAAAATGAAGATATCTAAAATTATTTAACTAATTATAAATTATGCATACAAAAGGGAATATATATGAAATAGAGATAAAAATATTAGTAAAAGAAATTACGAGTACATGATAAAATAACTAATTCGGATTTGAGAAATTCATTCCTCGTGTAAACTATTTAAAAATTTATATTTCTATCTCATTATTTCATTATCGGATTAAATTATTTAAGCAAATGAATATAAATTAATTTATTATAATTTTAGTTTTTGATAAATTATAATCAATCGATTAATATTATATAATAATTTTGTAAAGATGTCTAGTTAAAATTAATTTATACATATAATAAAATATAGTTATTTGTGATTATCAACATTGCGTTAAATGTTTAAAACAAGTCTTAAATATCAATTTCTTATAATTAAATATGAACTAAACAATTATAATATGATTATCTAAGAAAACAATTTAAATAGTAAACAATTTTAAAAATAAAAAATAATTAATTACTATAATAACTAATTTAGATATTAATTTATAAATTTATTAATATTTAAAATAATATCTATTACAAATTAAAAGTTATAATAATTTTATGAATTAAGTCACCAACATTGGTTACAGAAAATTTTGACCATATAAATTTTCATGACATTAAAAATCAATTATCAATTGTCTATACAAGTTTAAGTTTTATCATTTAATTTCATCAAGGAAAGAAATTAATCATTTAAAAGATACACGAAACCAACATATTACAGCTGAAATTTTAGTTAGACAGAGTCATCTGTTTTAAAAGATTGCAGACAATCAAAATTGAATAAAAGCAGTCCATATTTTTATTGTTTTTAAAACCTAATAAAAAAAGATAGATATTTTTTTAATCCAGTACGTGTAGTGAAACCTTGTGATTTTTGTTGTTGTTTGAATTTTAAAATATTACTTTATATCTAAGAGTCTGTTAGTTGTAACTAACTGGATATACCTATAGAGTTGTTGAATAACAGAAAGGAATCTTGTTGGACATTTTGTTTAGAGTTTAAAAAATATATATATAAAAAACGAAATGAGTGAGATGATTGTAAGGTTGTGAAGATTCGTTGTTGTTACTGAAGAAGTGAAATTTTTGAAGGAGGAGGAAAGGTGGGTGGCGAGACGATGATGGTGGGGGCGAACGTTCAAAGGAGAGAGGAGAGGGAAAAGGAACTACACAGATCAATCATGCACAGATTCCTGTCTAATTCTTGATCAAGACCAAACATCATCAACCAGACCAAGGTGGGTCCTATCAACTCATACACCACCACCGTGTAACATGAGCTCAAATATAATTATAAAATTTAAGTTTAATATAATCTTTCAACACATCCTTTTACACTAAAATATATTCATATCATGCGTGAGACTATAAACGGTTCGAAATAGCGGATGGAAGAGAATGTACCAAGATAGATTCATCTCGTACGTAAGACAAGAAATTAGTGGATGGTCCGTCAGCAACCTGATATCGGGTGAAATAGAATATCTAAGAAAGCTCGCTAGAATAGGTTCTAACTTGGTTCTGATATCATGTTAGAAGTGGGTTTTAAACCTAACTCAATCCCATAAAATCAGCTTGTAAGGTGAGGTTTCATATATTCTAAAATTGTCCTATCTCTAGTATATATGGGACTTCCAACAAATTTTACTCCATCCAAACATTTCTTTAAATAACTCTTACGAAGTATTGTCTATTTTGGAACATAAAACTCACTCTTAAATGATATGAAACCATTGTCAGATCATCAAATTGGGTTTAGTTAGATTTTTCTCCCAATTTATTAAACTAATATGATAGATGTGGTTCTAAAATAATATCAAGTTATATCATGCGTATTTCACTACTCATAAAACACAAAAATAGATAAACAAAACATCTCATCCAAACTTAAATACTTATCTTATATTTCAGTCTCACACGATGTAACATGCAAGCGAGCTAGTACTCATGCATGCATAGCTTTTAAAAATGGACTACAAAAAATAATAAAAGTGAATACTTTTAGAAAAATAATGATTTCTTTAAATAAAACTTAAATAATAACTTTTCTATTTTAAAATATACCATTTTAATAATAAAATATTCAAAATTCACCTACAAAACTTCTGTTATTCTTATTAGTTACTTTTTAGGTTCTTACATTTATAAAAAAATTGTCTTTACATTAACTAAAACAGTAATCAATTGACAATAAAGATATATTTTGTCATAATATATAACTTATAGGTAAACTAAAACAAAATTTAAATAATGAGAATGTTTATATATGTAATATATTAGTGAGACTGTTTATATACTACCATTACAAACCAAAAAATGAAAAAAAAATTGTAAATATTTAAACTGATAAAAACCATAAAATCATTAAAATTTAAGAGTTAGATATACAAATTGAAAAACACACATTAGTAATAAGTTTTTTACCATCTCATAATAAATTCAAAGATTCTCAAATTAAATTGATATTAACACTTTTACCATTTTAGCTTAGAAAAATGCAACCTGGCAATGTAAAGAAATATCTAAAAAATAATTGTTCTCGACCAACATTACATTGGAAAAGTCAAAATAAATCATGGCGCAATTTGCAAAATTCACTCCTTTAAGTGACCTACATAACATAAGGTAGTAAAGTAGAGTATGACTATTTAGATGAAGCACATACAACATATTCTTAAGTCATTCCATAACCAACTATATTTAGCAAAAAAAAAAAATACATAACCAATACACAAAGATATTAATAAAAAAATAGAACAACATATTATATATAAAAATTTATTAAAAAATGTGTTCCTTATATTATTAATTATTTTTTCATGTCAAAATTGCTTAGTTTAAAGAGTAAAGTTTTGTTGTGACTTCTTATAAGTGAAAAAAATAAGTGAAAAAATAGTATATTTTGAAAATTGAAAAGATTTAAATTCATTTATTATTTAATATTTTTAGTTTGATTAATTATTTTACTATAGTTAAAATATAAATATTAATAAAATATTATTTATACTAAAGAATATATTATGTTATAATATATATAATTGTTAATAAAATATTTATAAGATCATCAATTATATATTATCATAATCATGTCGGGAATATTATTTATCGTATAAACTATTTGATAATATTTCAAACTTAATCAATAATATCATAACATTTTTATTGATATATTTAGAACATGATATTATGTTTTAAAATTTTTATGTAATAAATTTTACGCGTAAATTTTCTTAGTAAGTTTGATAGCTTATTGTCTTTTTTTTTTTTTATGGTATCTCTTTTATTTTTTGGCATATTATTAATTATTAATAAAACGTGATAATTATATGTAATATTTAATGTCATTAATTCATGCCAAATTTATTTTTGAACTTTTTTTAGATGCATTAGATTCTCTATCACAATAGGTCGGGTGGGATATGGATCATGTCTATTCGTTACCTAATAAAAAATAATTACTTGCTATCTATCTGTTTACCCGTTAGATACTCATTTAAAAAATATTAGTAATTTTTTTACAATTCGTGGGTACCCGTGGATATTCACATATCATTTAATATTTAAAAAAATTATATATTTTATAAAGTTTATAAATTAATTTTTAAAAGCATAAAATATAATATAAGTTAAATTAAATTTTAATATCAATTAAATTTAACCTAATAAAATATAATTTTAATTTTAATTTTAATTATATTTAAATTAATAAAATATAAATTTTATGTTTTAATTTTAATTTTTTGAGAGTAATGAATATTGGGAGGTAGGTAGTATGATCTCGCAGCCGATCCGTTTATAAACGAAAATATCCGTTACCTATTATTAGAGTTGTCAAAACGGATAATCCGGCCTGACCCAACCTGACCCATCACGGGTTGGTTATTTAATGACAATTTTTATTATTTTTTAAATTATAAAAAAATAAATTAAAAAAAAATCACGTATTGACGTGTGACACATCATTAACTCGGTTAGTGTATTACTAACAGAAAATATCTAATTACAATTAATTTTTTAAAATAAGAACTTAATTAAGACAAGAGACAAAAAAAGACCTACTTAAAATTTTCTTACGAAAATATAACTAATAAAATAATTTAACCTACTATAAATATTAAAACAAACTATATTTTGAAGGAAAAGATAAAGTAAAATCAAATAGGCTTGTTTTCCTTGTTTGTTTAATAATTTTAAATGCATAAACATATTCGAAAATATTATAGTGTTTTATCTTGTTGAAGCTGTCTCTCGATTTTTATTTATCCTATTATAGCCCACCAACTATTTAAACAATCATATCCAATTGCATTTTTCAAAATTAGAAAGTGCTTTTGAATTTAAGAACGAAAGACAGCACGTATTGATAGAGTTTGAAATGTATAATTTTATTTATGGCATGGAAAACATCAAACACAAGAATAATCAAAAATTAAGCATAGTTTTCTAAGGCGTTGGGGCCCAATAAACGCGTTTTAACTTCATCCTTTTTCGGTGCATCCAACTAATCTTCTCACTGCTATAAACTAAAACCAAAAATATGCATACACATACAAAATTCGCTTATTTTTTATTTTCAAAAAGACACTGTTTGACTCTGCTTAACATTTTCCATTTTTTATATTTATTTTTTCCCTCCTTTCAACCAACAAAGTTTACAAAAGTAGCTTTTGTTTTGATAACGGTAACAATTTCGCCGGCATGGCTATGATGCGAATTTGATTTGAAGTCTCTTCAACTTTTCTTAAATTCTACAATTATAATCTTGAATATGATTTTGGGACAACAATTTTGTTGAAGATTGTACAATTGTTTAATGATAAAGATTAGGTGAACCAAATCATAATTTATGAGGTAGATTTATAGTAGAATAATGACTAAGGAAAAGATTGTTGTAGTTGACATCAATTGTCTCATGACAGAAATAAAGTGGATTAGGTCACAATCGAATAATGACGTTTGAGTTGTTATACTCTTAAGTAAAAAGAGTTGCGTCCTGACTATCAAGTATAACTTTTAATCTAATACTAAGCACTCGATCCTAAGAATTGATATTAAAGACAATATCACGAGTTGTTTAATTCCTGATGAACAATTTTTCAAAGAGAAAAAAATTGAAGGGAGAAGTTGTAATTAATGACGATAGTTCTTGAATTATTACTCCAATATGTACATTGACACAATTTTAAACATACAAAACTCAGGATTATGGTGTTAGTGTATGTTCAATTAGCACATGCTGTGTTGTTTATCAGTTGAGATGGGACCATTAGTTTAATTAAACACATCACTTTTGATTCCCATCGTCCAAAAACAGAAAGCATCGGAACCCCTACTTTGCTAACGAACCCAATTAAGAAAGTTCATCTATGAATGAACTAGAATTTTCTATGCTAATCATATCATTTAATAACTGTATGAGTTCTCAATTCTAATCTTTTGCTTAAAGAAATATTAAAATAGTTTCTCTCTCTCTCTCTACATATTTTGAATCCAAGCTAATAATGCGTTATATTTACTAGCAATTAAGAAATGCATGACATGTATAAGAACAGATTAAAAATGCATTAATATAGAGACAAAAATATTAAACAAAATCCTTTTATATACACGGACTAACTTAATCATATCTATTTCCAAAAAAACACAATATGTAAGAGAGTATCAATGTTAATGTTGTGCTCAAATTAATCTTTAAACCGAAAAAAAAAAAGAAATTTACATATTTCACTAATAAGTGCTTTATGATTTGGGATTATTAATATACTTAAGTGTTAAGACGATGAAAATAACATGTTTTTTAAAAGTCTCAAATCGTTTAGGACAACTAAAGAAGTGAGTGTTAGTGATTATATAATGGATTCTAAGTCCATAAGTTCTTTTTCCCGAATGAAAGACCCTTTAAGTTTGTGTATTTGACTCTTCTTATTTTTTATACTCTTGTAATAAGAATGGTTAAAGTGATTTTCAGAACCGACGGTTAAAACTGGTTCAGACGAGTGCCCTTGAGGGAGAGATTGCATTGACTAGAAATGAGAAAATGGAACATTACATAAAGACCCATAAATTCATCGTCTTAAAGTTTTGGGTTGAAAGTGGTGTCAATGTGGTTAGACTTAACTCTGATTGTGAAAACCCCTCTATAAATCTTACAAAAAGGATTATGGCTCTATTAAATATAAAATGTGTGTAATTAATTTATTTTGTGTGTAAACAAAATTTATATGTTTAAAATGTCAGAAATACTAATCGACTATAACGTTGGCATAATGTTGAAAATTGGTGTATTATAAAGGCGATGTGGGACATGCAACTAAATGAAATGATTGCGGATTAGTGGGCCAATCTCATTCTTATCTATGCAGTGGACAAAATTGTTGTTCCTTATCGACAAAGGCATTCTCTTCCCAACAACCTTTTCCTTCTTCATCTTCCATATATTTTTGTTTATAACTTTGAAAAAGTAGGATTTTTCTTTTTCCAGTACCCCTTCACTTAGATTTGATGTTGCACCCTTTTATTTCTCAACCTGCATTAACACTCATAAACTTTTTTTAATTAAAACTCTCTCACATTGTCACCATCAGTTAGAACCATAAGTGATCCAAGTGAGGCCAGCTTAGGCATATGATTATTAATTATAATTTGACGCCTGCACATAATTAACTTCACTAACTTTAACTCCTCTTCAAATTTTCACTTATATGTGACAATAATAATTAATTCAAAGCTATATGTGACAATAACATCGTATAGATATTTGTTTTCATTTGTGCATTCTTTTGCAAACAACGAATAAAAAAGTGTTACATTACACTCAACTGTGACGTTTTTAATGGTTTAATTAAGCTACACTATACTATGATGTTAGACATGAAACAATGATTGTGTTGTGAATCGTGCGAAGAAATGCACGTGAGTTATGTTCATTTCTTTATAACAGGATCTAAGGTGGTTAATTAATGGGGGGTTTTTTCTGAAGGTAGGTTTCTGAGTGGTAGTAGTACTATGATTTTTTATTACACTGTGATTTTTTATTTTTATTTTTTTTCCTTTTCCTTTTGGAAATGCATGTTATGTTAGTGAGTTCTGTGTAAGTGGCATGTTGAAATATTCTTTCCCATCTTGTTGCAACTATGTTTGTTGGTTTTGACTAGAATAGGAAAAGGAATCCATGTTGTGGTTCTTGTATTGTGCAGTGTGGTATGTATGAGAGTAGCATAATAATTTAAGAATCAGCTGGAACATTAAAGCAGAGAGAGTCTTCCATTTGGGTCCCAAAACCATATGCTATCATTTCTTTCATCTTCCCACCAACCTTCCTCTTTACGCGCCACACCACGTGCCACGCAGGTTTTCGGTCTTAAAACAAAAATATAATCGCAAAAATCTTCATCAAGCATAACCACTTTGAGATCACTTGTATTCTCGATTAAAATCGTTAAAAATTCAATTTTAAATTTAACGTCATAAATTGACCTTATCTCTAGTCGATGTAGAACTTCCAGCATATCCATTCATGCCAAAATATATTCATCTCATGCGTAAAATTAGAATTAATGGGTGGCCCGGTCCAATATCGGGTAGAACAAAATGTCTAAGAAAACTCTCTAGGATAGGCTCTAACATAACTTTGATACCATGTTAGAAATGGACTTTAAAACTAACTCAACCCCTCAAAATCGACTTGTAAGATGAGGATTGCACCTACTTATTGTAAATTGGTTTTATTTCTAGTCGATATAAAACTATCAACAAATGGATGATTCAATAGTGAGTAACATAATAAACTCGACAAATAATAAATTTTACTTTAATATATATGATAAAGATATCATTTTTTTTGTTTTAATTCTATTAATATAGAGATATCATATATTTTATTTCTCTTTATTATTATTAAATATTTTGTATTATGATGATATATTAGGTTTTATATTTTTTCTTATATAATAGGATATTGTATTTTATATAATGATCAAATTTGAATAGATCAATATAAAAGTTCTTATTGAGTTGTTTTTTTTTCGACTTATAAATATTTTTTCTTCTCATAACTTTTATATATATATATATATATATATATATATATA
>Ga0099823_1002949_pt1 | contig 15796 bp, 7 predicted proteins | sample CowpearedBW_FD_76831 | JGI IMG/M metagenome (GOLD analysis project Ga0099823, IMG submission 76831) | Root nodule microbial communities of legume samples collected from California, USA - Cow pea red BW | ecosystem: Host-associated > Plants > Roots > Nodule | place: USA: California | collected...
AAGATTTAACTTTAAAATAAAATACTTGGTTATGAATTAGTCAGACATAATTTCTACCATACACATTTGAAATTTTGATTTTTAAACTTTCAAATTTGTTTTAAATATGACATGGAATCTCTTAACCATTTTTATGTTTGAAATTTCAATATTTTGAAAATTGTAATTGAATACAATGTATATTTAGCCTCTTCAGGAATAAGTATTGATATTTATTTACACGCAAATATCTAATACCCATATCTACTATGCTTAATCCTGTTCTGAATATTTTAAGCATCATTGAAAGTTAATTAAGGATATAATTGGTTGAATAGGCAATCAAGATGAAAGAATATTCCATAATTGGAATATCAAATTGGCAAGAGTGTTTAAAGTGAGAAAAGCCTTATGATTTCAAACGATGGGCCATAAATTAATTATTTTTATCTTCAAATTCATATTTTATTTTCTTGTTAATCTAAACTAGCTATACCTATAGCATGAAAACCTTAAGAAAAAAAGTATAAAAAAGAAGAAGATAAATGTGGTTATAAAAAATAATACATCCAAAAAATTGAAGGATTTTCAAGACTTAAACTTGTCCTTGATCCATAGCTCTGTGGAAGGTTAACAGACATGAACTTAAAAATGCAGGGTTTACCTATCCCAAAATCACCACTCACGCCCATGACCAAAAATCAAATCATGCAAACATAATATTTTTTTTTTTTATCGACAAATCTTAGATGTTAGTTTTTAATAATAAGAGAAATTGAACCTACAACCTTTCACCCTCCCTTCTAAACTCTACAAACCAACCTTCCTTCTCCAAATTATTATGTAAACATGAATTGATATATAACAAAAGGATTCGGTGTCATAATTCCTTAATGTATCAGACACGTTAAGCTAATACGGCTAAAAGGTGTTACAGTGTAAAAACCTAATGGAAGCCTTTCACTAGTCGCAACTTCAATGTATCATGTTGATTTGTATAGTCAAGCAACTCCAAAATACTATTGAAGAAAATGAGTTTTTATAGAGTTCTTATACGACAAACTACAATCAAAGTTACCTAACTATTAAAAATACAGTTTTCCAAATCAAAATAAAGATTTTGTGAATAGAGAAATAAAATAGGACTCACTAAAATAACTTAGGAACTCAAGTTGCAATGAAGATGTTACTAAACTCAAGGGAGACTTCAACAGAAAAACAAGTAAGACTATAAATAAATAAAGAAATGATAAAATACCAAAGTTACAGCTGATATGTTATGCATGCCGAAAAGTTACTCAACCGAATAACCATGCATGCAGGGAAGAAGGGAGTAGTGACCACAGAAAAAAGTCCAAACTGACAAGCTTGTATCAGCAGGAAGTATTAGGTACATTTTATTGAAGACTTACTACATATAAACAAACCAAACAGGAACTTTAAATCTGTCCCAAAATGGTGTCTGCACCAGAAACCTTAACATCAGATGGAGCTTCTTCAACATTAAGAGCCTTAACCTTTCCATCTACCACATATGCTGACCATCTACAAGGAAACAACTACTCTTTTAGAATTGAAATCTAATCTTTAACTCAAAAAGGAATATGCATGTCTTGTGTAGAAAGCAATGTTCTAAGGACTAGCTACCCAACCAATTGGTCTGGCTTCAGGTATGGTTTCCCCCAAACCCCATATTTGGCCAATAAACAGTAAGTGATAGCAAATCAACGTGAATCAGAATTTCTTTTATTATTATTTTGAAAATTCCAACAGGCAAAGTGCATTTATAGTGTTTCCTCTTTAAAATGATGCATGCAGGATTATGAAAATGGTTTGACATTGTTAATATATTTACATTATTATGTTGTCATTACTTGGTAGTTTCATCAGTACTTTGTATCCTTTTTTTTTAAAACAGAGAACTTATGACCTCAAAATTTAGGCGTGTGATAGTTCTAAAATATAGGAAGAAAGCAAGTTTTTTCAGGATCAAAATCAAACAGTTGTTCAAGTGAACAAGTGCAACTACGAGGATGGTATATAACATACCTTTCAGATCGTGTTCCAAGTAATGCACCCGAGAGATCAGTAACCAACTCCAAACTCTTGTGAAAGCTCCCGTCAAAGTCCCCATAAAACTCAATCTGGAGATAAATTGTGCATAACATTAGAAAAGAAAATGCACATAACCCATTTCCGAAAGAGAAATGTTAGGAACACACCCTCTTTTAAACACATTCTCTATAATTAATTGAAATTTATTAAAAATCACAATTTGATGAGTCTTACAATTTAATTAACACCTGTCTCTCCTTCCAATAAATTTTAACCCATAAGAGAGTGTTTTCTCAATAATCCCTTCCCAGAATAAAGGAGATGGGAAAACCAAAAGACACCAAATAGAAAAAAATTATAATTCATTGAGGTCAATGAATGCATGATAGTCAACATAGAAATTTCCATATTAATTGAACAGATTATGTTTACTACAACTTTCACATATTTCATTTAACCAAGTCACTGCTGATACATTATCTTCAACTCGTGACCAGTTCTAACAAAATGACAATGTACAACACAAGGACATCCCACGCTTAATTACAAACATGTCTACAGATTGAACGATCCTTCAATTGTCACTCAAAACTTAGCAGCAAAAATTAGACAGAGATACCAAGTGTTTTACCAGGGAAATGCAAATGAGAAAAGTATAACCTCAGAACATATGAAACCTTTTTTTTTTAATAGTGAGACTAGGGAAGTAGGCAAGGATAACTTACAGCCTCATTGGCTTGAAGCTTCTCAGCCCACGCATTCATCGTATACGGATCATTAATAGCCACACAAATAACAGAATCTATCCCTTTAGCCTTAAACTTGTCAATATTCTCTTTGTAAGAAGGAACATGTTTGTTTGAACAAACTCCTGTGTATGCACCCTGAGAGATAACCAAAGCATAAAAATTATCACTCTTAAAATAATCACATTTCTTTCAAACAATTCCATTTCCTAGAAACAAAGGAAGCAGTCATTCATCCACGTAAAACAGCACCAAATCTTGCAAAAACAAAACAAACAAACACCAAAGTGGCATCCAGAGACACATCAATTATTCAGAAAAATTGAAAGTTAACTTACTGGGAGCCCAAATATAACAACTTTGTTGTCCTGGAAATTAAAAGAAAAAAAAAAAAGACTTAGCAATATAGTGAAAAAGGGGTTTGAAAAATGGAACGGCATAAAAAAAACCAAAGAAAGAGTGGGACCTTGAAGATGTCTTTGAGAGGAGTGGTGGAGAATTTGGAAGCAAGACCCTCGTCCCAGGTACGAGCTTTCTGGAGAGAAACATTGGATGCGGCAGAGACTATGTCAGTCCCAGTTGCAATCTTGGCGTAAAACCTCGTACCAAGAACTGCAGACACTGATTTCATGATCCGACAACCACCTCGATTCACCATAGCGGAAGCCATCACAAAACTCTCACAGGTTCGTAACTGAATTGAAATCGTGTACCAAGACAAAAATCACATTCCAATTGTTTTGGGCCCTTACTGGGCCTTTCTTTAAATGGGCCAAGTTCATACTCCATCTTTTTAGCCCAACTGATTCTGGTCCGCATTCTGGGTTGAGTCATTTCTTAGATTCAATTTTTTTTTTTTCATTTTATATTTTGATGCATGTGTTGTTTTATTTGAGCATATTTCCGATACTTTTCAATTCCTTGCATGTGTTGTTCTAACTAAACAATATTGTTTATAGCAAAATTTATAATGATTCCCGATACTTTTCAATTCCTTATATTTTCAAAAGAGTTGAAAAGTTCTAATATTTTCAATTCCATATTTTTTAATAGTGATATTCTTCACTTAAAAGTTCTAATAATGATCAAATGCTTGTATATTGACGATTTTTTTTATGAGTAATAGACAAAAAAAAATCATGTATAAATAGTGATAGACAATTGACCTTAAAAAAAAGTTATTGAGACAAATATTAAAAATCACAAATTAATCTTAACTTAAGTTGGATTGAATTGTTAAAGATACCTTATAAATTGTTAAATCAATATTAGATGAATCAAAATATTTTTACACTAATACTTTATTTGGTAGATATAGTTTATTATTTGTGAAAGTTTAAGAGGGTTAATTTAAGATGTTGTTTGTATTTGGTTTCAAGTAATTTGAGATAATCTGTAATGATATGGAAGGAAAGTTTTGAAAGAGAAAATGAAATGTGAGAAGAGAAAAGGATGGATTTGCAAGAGTTGTTTCATAGATTGCTAATTTACTCACATATATAATATTTTTATTTTTTATAACTATTACTAAAAATTAATAAACAATATTTAAAAAGAATATTTAAAAAGAATATTTGAAAGAAATAATTTATTTCTCAACTATTTTTTAAAACAAAATATTTATATTTTTAAAAAATACACATAATGATAATGTTTACATTATACTAAAAACAACCTACTATTAATTCAATCAAATCAATCCCTATTAATAGTAAACTTTCTACTTAAATCCAGTGTCTTTCTATTAAACCAAATCACCACCTTCTATCAACTTTCTCTGAAATCACTACAAAGAGATGAAAAATGAGCAGAAAAAATTGTAAGACGTGAAAGGAAGTATTCGAAGGCCTTATAAAAGAAGTGAAATTATGGCAACAGATTGGAAAGTTGGAAATAAGAGAAGAGAATTTCTAAGTGGGATATGATCCGTAACCTTTAAAGATTCTTACTTACATCCTTGGAAAAAAAATGTGGAAAGAAAAAAAAAACGTGCAGAATAAATAAGAATTGTTTAGTTAGATACGAAATATATAAAATGGACAGTATTGAAAAGATTAGAAATTGAAGTGAAATTATACATGTTCCTATCTAAAAGTTCTAGTCATTGACACAAAACAAGGATTAAGACGATGAATAATACTCATAATATTCCTGTTGATGTCGGGAATGCATACCGGAAAAAGATATCATTTAAAAGTGGTAATTTTTTAATAACTAAATTTTGATAATTTTTTTAATTTTTTTAATTTTTTTATATTTTAAAATAGTTTAAAAGATGTCTATTCAAGTTGAAAAAGAAAATTGTTAAAATTTAATTTTCGAATATCCTAAAAATCTAGAAAACAGCCCTGCCACTTTGGTAGTACCATGGGCTTGTCTCTTCGGTGTTATAAATGAACCTTTCAGTGTGTCCCTCAATTATTTATAGCGAAGAAAATGAGGGTTCTCAGTTAACGTCTTCTTGGTTGCAACATGCACCCTTTAATGAAAAGAAAAATATCAAAATTTGTAATAAAAGGAGAAAATAAACAAGTTCATTTTTTCTTGAGAGTGTCGGCCACAAGGAAAATTGTTGTAACTTGTAAGAAAGGAGAAGCATTCTTAGACAGCAGATCTTGCCTGGAAGATTCACAGGTTTATTATAATAAGCAAAGCCCAATGCTTATGCTTGCAATCATAAACAACTTTTTTTTTTTTGCATCGCTTCTAATAGGATCTAGTAAACGATAAAGTGAAAACTATATTAGTTTTTGTGACTTTTCTCTTCGGTTGTCTTTCTTCCAGGAAAGCAACGGTTCCAAACTTTTTCTTCACTATTCGCTATCCAAACTCTTCAATGGAACATGCTCATAGGATCCACAAATCCATATCAAAATAACTTCTGTCAATTCTTTTAATGAATGTTTGTCAGGGAATAAAAGTATATGATGAATGAAAATGCTCTCTTAAATAAACAATTATTATAAGCTTAACTTTTCCATGGATCTCTTAGTTATATTTTCCTAAATTAAAATGCATAAATTCATTTTAAATAATATTATAGGGTCCGACGGATTTAAAATTAAGCATAATTAATTTTGATAGAATTAACTTGAAACCAACAGTTATGTGAACTAAATTTTATATCCAAATGCAAAACTTTAAAATAAAATGTTTTATAATTAAAAAAAAAAAGTAATGTTATTTGTCAGCGGTGGAAGCCAAATATGATTAAAAAGTAAACGAAAGAAACCAATTTACCAATTTTATAAAGTCAAGTTAATTTAACTCCGTTTCTAATATATGAGCTATATTCAAAATTGGTACTATTTTTCTACATAGAACACGCTTCTGAATAGTTCGTCGGTTAACTCGTGGTGGAGAGATGCTTTAGACTAGACAAAAAATAGCAGGTTTCGTTCAGGATATTTTGTGCTCTCTTTACACAAATATCACAAAAACGCAATTTCAGTTTGATTTCAAAATTCATTTTCAAAAAAAAATAATAATAATTTAACCAGAAGTGAAAAGGATAACTTCACTTAAATTTTGATTAATGTCATTTTATCAAGTAAATATAATTTTAAACAAGTTTGTCTCACTTACTCCATGACGCACATCGAATTGATAGAAATATTAAATTTTGTTAATGGCTTCTCTGTAACTTTTAAAAAATATAAATAATCACATTTAATTTTTACTTGTGCATAATTTGTAAGTAAAAACATTATAGAAATTATATAATAAAACCAATTTAAATTTCTTTTTCATCAGACGAGCTTACTTCAGAAAAGAAAAAAATAATTCTAATCACAATTTTACTTCCGCTTCGTTTGTTTTTCTTTTTCATTTCCAAGATATATAGAAATTGAAAAAGAAAGGATGAAGTTGCAGTGATATAAGTATAGAGGGAGTAGAAAGGAAAAGTGGGAATAAAAGAACAATAATATATCTTTGCAACCATGACAAACTTATGACAAGAAACAAGATAAGATAACAATGAAATGCTTGTCTGCAGAGGAAGGAAGCAAAACCTTGGGTGAACCTTCCTACACCATGTCTAATATTTTGGTATATATGGTTTTCCCATTTACACTAACCTATATATATATATAAAGAATACAAATTAACTACCCATATCATTATTGGCCGGCAAAAGAATCAGATCCACGAATTATTAAAACTTGGGAAAGAAATTAATCAGTAGAATTTGTAAGATTATGCAGGTTTTGACAGGGATCTGTGTGATACTATCCTTAGCCATTTCTGGATTTGAAAGAATTCTTGTTAGGAACATGAGAAACCGTTCTGGTATCTTGAGACTGCTTTTGATGCTTTGCATGTGAACCAGCCCTTCCTTTCCTCTGTTTCCTTCTTGGCTGTGTTGCCTGGGGGATAAACACACCCGTGCCTTTGCTTTCTCTCCTCAAAGCGTGCTCATAGAGAAAAGCAAACTGCGGAGGAGGATAAATTGCCTCAGAAAAAGCCTGAAAAAATAGTTTAACCATGTTAAGATTAATTGAAAGAAGAAGAAGGGGAAAACTATGGTGGTGCATGTGTTTGAAGTTTGAAGTTTGAAGTTTGAAGAGATGAAAGTGGTAAAAGAACCTGAAGGGAACCAGGAGGAGAAGAATCGAGATGGTCTTCATCTTCATCCATGATCAGGAGAGCAATTTCCTTGCTCAAATCTGCAAAAAATAGGTCATCTTCAAGTTCAACTGCAACCTCCATGTCCGTTTGATCCGAGTGAGAACCAAAAAAAGCTTCCTAATTAGGTATGAAGGCAAGTACAAGAGTTTCCAATCTCTCTTTGTTTCTCTTTTGTTGTGTTTTGGATGAGTTAAGGAAAAAGAGGTTTATATAGGAAAAAAAAAGGGAAGAAAGGGTGATGTGGGTTTGTGGGGTCATGGTCACAGTTGGCCAATCTGGCAAAAGCCCTACAGAAGGGTTGCAGAGGCATGATGGAAAATGGTAGTGATGTTATCCTATTTCATCACAAAGTTAGAAGGAAAAAGTAGGTTACAACCAATGTCCAGATATTGAATCTTGAAACCACATGGTTGAGGATGGGGTTGCTTATCTCTCTTTCCAATCTCTAATCTCATCTCATCTCATGAAACAGTAAGTTATGGCTCACATTATTCAAAGCCTTTCATATGCATAGGCGACAAATGAATATTTGTCGCAGAGATTCTTATCCCTATATCCATCATCTCATGGTTAAGGTTAAACCAAGCACACAAATATTACTTCCATAGGTCGGTGGATCTACTTGTTTAACCACTTGCAATCAGGGTCCCCCAGAATCTACACCATTCATTCTAACACCACTGTTTCTTCTTTCAACACCCACACCTTAGCCTAAAACTTTTATTTTTCAATAATATACATTCAAAAATTATGATTAATTAATAAACACTTTTAATTAAACTAAGTGTATGTAGAAAAAAGTTAGATTAAAAATTTTAGTTATTCAGCTTGTTTTGAGTATGCTTGGAAGATTTTTTGCTTTGAGTGGCTAATGAAAGTCCCAATTTTCAACTTGGTTGGACTTAGTGTTTGTCGGTTGTCACGTGAGGTGAACCGCGTGAGCTTGGAAACTTAAGATTTGTAGATATGAGTCCACATTCCTGTGATTTGATTAATATTTTTTTCTTTTTCTTTGTTTACCTCTGTTTTCAATACAGTCCATGTATTTGCACGTCAAATGATTTTCGGATAAGGAACCTACCTCATGACTTAGTCGTTAATTTAATTAATACATGGATATAAGAAACTCTTAAAAGATAAGTATTTTTAAATTTTAAAATTTAAGATTTAAGATTTCATCAGAAAAATTAAAAGTTTGAATTATTTATATTTTTAATTTTACGTTTGTTTTCTCACATTTTTTTCTTCTCAAAATGTTTCTAGAGGATAGAAACGTTTGACTTATTTGACAATTATTATTCTTTGATTGATATTTACTAACGCTTTTTAACGTTGAACTTCTTCATTGATACTCTTCACAGTTATTTTCTAGTCGTTGACCTCAATAAATTTTTTTAATTCTTAACAGTAATGTTATATTTTAATAGTATGTTAGGACTTTATTATGTTGATTAATGAAACTGTCGTTCAACATTAAGTGAAATTATTTTTAATAAATTTAATGACATAAATTGAAGAGTTGATAAAATAAAACTCAATCAACCATATTGCAAAAATAACTCCCAATAATATAAGTGATTTGAAAAATATTTTATCAATAATCAAAACAAATTTTGAAAAAATGAATAAATAAATAATATCAATAAGTGTTAACTCAAAAATCATTAATATTTTCTGATGTGGAAGATCGCAATCATCGAGTATATTAACATAAAATAAAATTCTACCAAATCAATTACATATAGACTACTTTCAGTGTTTGACTCCAAGTACACTCACATTCTAAAAAAAAAAAGTAACACAAACCTCACATTATTCTACATGTAAGGTAGTTAAATCGAGATTTAAATCGTAAAAGCATGAGATCCTACGATTTACATAGTATATATGAGTCAAATCTCACGCATAATCATAATACAGATAATATAGTAGGATCAGTAGGATCATCAAACAAAATTGTAAAATCGTGTAAATCGTCATTTTTTGTTTGAATTTTCTGTTGCACTACGTGTTCCTATTGTTTGATGAGTAATTAAACATTTACATTTTTATGTGTTATCGGTCACACAATCACATTTCACCTAATTAAATTAAATATTAATACAAATATATTTTATTTCTTAATAAAAATAAATACAATTAAAATTTCTCAATTTTGGAGCCACAATTTTGTATATACTCAAAGCATAATAATGTTTAGTATTTATTAATTATAACATTAGTATTTATTACTTCTTGTATTTATTAATTATAACGTTAGTATTTATTACTTCTTGTATTTATTAATTATAATGTTACTATTTATTATTTATTGTATAAAGACATTTATATTAATGTTATTTATGAAGATTGATGACAAATTGCTTTTTTGATTTATTTTTCCTCTATTGTTTTATTTTAATTACTTTTCTATTTCCAAATTTTATCACATTAATTATTTTCATACATCATACATGTTATTTAACATTTCAACAAATAAAATTAGATTAATTTCTACTCCTTATCAAATCGAATAATTATTTATCTCTCTCTCTCTCTCTCTCTCTCTCTCTCTATATATATATATATATATATCACGATTTACGATTATATGAATCATTTACAATCCTACTCATAATCTCGATCTTAGTTATACCTTGACCTCAAGAGTATAAAAAAGTCAAATACAAACTTAAAGAGTGTTTGACTGGGACAAAAAATACCATAAACTTAACGTCACTGAAATTAATTTATCTTAGACGATGTAGAACCTTCCAAAATATATTATTTTCAACAGTCAACAATAAGTTACCCGTGCTAACTAAGTTTCAACCACACACTACTTGTAGAGCTGTGAATTTGGTCCGGCCCATAGGGCAAAAAACCCTTAAAAGCCCACTTAGGTGAAGAATATGTGGGAGAAAAAGAAGACATGTTTACAAAAACACGTTCACCGAAGGAGAAAGGTGAGGAATTGTTTTAAATGTGAAGAATATTCACGGCATAGAAGAATTTTGGATTAAATATATTTTTTGTCCTTCAACTTTTAGTGTAAATTGAAATTAATCTTTCTTGGAAACCTTGAACCAATTTAGTCCCTCAACTCTGTAAATGCATGTATTTAATCCTTTTAACGAAATTTTATTGAGTTTATTTGATATTCAAACACATTTTATTATAGTATTTTAGTTTGTTTACACCGTTTGACAAATGTTAGCTTCAATGTTAACTGAGAAACACATTTAAAACGTCAAATAAAATTTTAAAAAATAAACTAAATTGGCTGAAGGTTTTGAAGAGGGACTAATTCCAATTTGTACTCAAAGTTGAAAGACCAAAAACACATTTAACCAAAAAAAAATTGAACTAGAAGAAGATGTGATCTAAAACGCGTTCACCCAAGGGGCTAACTAGGTCCTAAACTTTCCCAACCCACTATTTGGGAGGCTTTGGGCCTAGGGACTTTGGAAAAGCCCCCTAATGCGTGGATAAAAAAATGGGGCCTAGCTCCATAGGGGCTAGGGCTACTAAAAAAAAGTTAACAACTCTAATTCCTTATAAACTAATAAAAACAATTAAATATATAAATTTTTTTAACATTTAAAGAAAATATGTTAAATAAATTTCTCTTTATCCTTATCAAGAGAACATACAGAACATAAATTCGGTCTTCTAGCATGTATTTGTTTATAGGACAATGATACTATGATTCTCATTTTTTTGTCTCTCATCTTTTACTCCGTGATATAGTTTAGAGTAGATTATTGGTTAATTTACCAATATCTTTCCTTTGAAAAAAAGTTGACAACTCTAATTCCTTATAAACTTAATAAAAACAATTAAATATATAAAACATTTTAACATTTAAAGAAAATATGTTAAATGAATTTCTCTTTATCCTTATCAAGAGAACAAACAGAACATAAATTCAGTCTAGCATGTATTTGTTTATAGGACAATGAAAATATGACTCATTTTTTGTCTCTCATCTTTTACTCCTGATGTGGTTTAATGTAAATCATTGATTAATTTACCACTATCTTTCATTTAAAAAAATTAATGACCTACACTAAATCATGTTAAGAAATAAAGGATTGGAATAAAAAATGGAAATCATAGCATAATTTTTATTCTTTATAACAAAAACGTATTATGCATAAGTTTCATAAAACAAACGTTTTTTTCCTGGATGAATAGAAGCAAACCAAATTAACTTCCTCGAATATTTTGGAAGAGTAACAAAATTATATATAAATTGCATCATTATTTATCTAATAAAATAAATAATCAGTAACTTTTATATTTATTACATTTTAAAATATTAAAATCGGTATATTTGAAGTCATCATAAATCTATCGGAAAATTCAAATTAGTTAAACTTCAAGATATTATTAGACTTTTCCATGAAGTGTTTTAGATTTTTTTGGACTTAAAATTTTGAAAATAAATATGGTGTCCATGCATGTTAGCAAAATTATATTCTAATATCCTTATCCTTCATCTTGTCTCTTGATCCATTATTAGCATATCAATGACTCGTATTTTACCATTAGTTATTATGACATCGCTTTTAGTCAATTCATCTATATTCGTGTCAAAACACATTTCCAATATTTTCCATAATTTTCATTAAGTACTTAGGTTGACATTCTTCCATTAACACGAACTCACACAAACTTAATGCTTTTTATTACGTCCCAACATTAGAGTTTTATTGTATACTTTTTTGTTTACGTTGGAGAATCTCCATTTTTTTTAGCATTCAAAGAAAACTTCACCGTCTCTCAAAGCTCATTAGAAGCAAAATATCAGGTCCTCACTTCCACTACTTAACTTTAATGACCTAACTACTTTCTTAAAAAATTGTGCTTTTAGTTTAATCACCTCAATTGTTATTCATAAGAAAATTAATTCTAATTTACTCAAACTTTTTTTTTTTATTTCTCTAATTTATCAACCTTTTCATAAAAGCTAGAAATGATTAACATGTAAACCATCTTGAAAGGGATTAACATAAATATATTACAACTATATTATGTTAGTAAATGAAAAGAATTATACAGATTAATTTTTATTATGTTATATTTCTTAGTTTTATTACAATTTATATTTAAACCATATGAAGCAAGCAACTAGCGATGTCTTTCATTGGATGTTTTGGTTTTTTTATTATTATAATTTAAAAATATTTTTATTTTGTCTGTAATTGATTATAAACTTTGAAACAATATTCATATCCACACATTTGGATGAAGATGCTGAATAGTTCAAAAAGACAAAACATCTGATATTATGTCAATGTCTATGGCCAAATGAAAGGGAGAGGAACCTTCCTTGAACAGCACCATATATAACAGTGAGGAGTGTTCAAATCTAGAAAACTACATTTCATTTAATTTTTAACTCAAATATTATCTTACTTTTTTGTCAAAGCTATGTTAATTATTATTGACATATGTTTGTTAATGCCGTGTGCAGGTATAGTTATAACGTTGTCGTAAAAAACAATAATTTTCTCTGTTTGTACTTTAAGTTCAATGTTCTTTTAACACAATTTAATAATAATACATCATTTTTTCCAAACTTTATTTCAAAATTTAAGTTTATTTTTTTTATCAAAATAACTTCATTTTTTAAAGTATATTAACTTCCCAGAAAAATTTTAACAAAAAAGGACTTCGTTTGAAAGTAAAAAATCAATCGATTTAATTTTCTTTTCATGTTACTAAAACTGCAATTATTGTGTCACGGGTATACTACTTACAATAATAATGATTGATTTTTTTCATAATAGTAATAATATAATAATGGCACAACCATAAACGTAAAAATCACCCAGCAAGCATATATTTGGTGACTTATTAATTAAGCAAAAATAAACATGATATTATTGTCTACAAATAGCACCGAACATAAAAGTATTTGGAAGAGAAAAGAATACAGTGGCAAATCGGGAAAATATTCTCTTATATTGATTTTGTTTTCCATAATTATATTATGTGAAGATTGTTTATTAGGATAGATACAATTTTCATGTGATATGATCACGTGAAAAAATAACTTGAGAAAATCCATTTCCTAAACAAAACATATTAACTTAATTGTTTTTCTACTAGTAGAAATGAAGTTCTAGAGTGATATACACATAACACATGAATACTTTTTAAATCTATTTAAATCATACTATTTATTTTTATATAATAAAATATGACATGTTTAATAAAGTTAAATAATAATTCGTTCATATAATATATTGTATTTTAAAAAAATTGTAACCAATCTGTCTAGAAGCTATTATGATACACGTTGACATGGTCTTGAAGGTTACATTACATTAAATCTGGCGTTGAATAGTTGAGGAAGCGTGACATATTAGGATAGTAAAGGATACATAATTAGTATGATGAATATAATGAAAACAAAATTTAATACCTATTACCGTTCCTTACTTTCCGAGTCAGAGAAAAGATGAATAGTTCGAATTTTTGAACTTATATTTCATGCTTCAAAAACGATACTTTAACACACTAATAAAAATACTATGGTGCAACTATTTTAATAATATATGTTAGTATTTTAAATTAAATTACCCTGTTTTTTTTTACTCTAAAAAGAATAATATTTATTGAATTTCTAACAAGTGTCAATGTCCTTCTCACTTGTTAGGTTTTACATAAAAAGTTTTATAAGAAAGATATAATATTAATGAAACCTGAGTTCAATCACATAAGACGTTGACAACACTCTTATTTCAAAATTTTAAAACAATGATAGTTGATCCATCGTGACTTTTGGAAAGGACTTGTAAAACTCAATGACATATATATGATACACGTGTATCAGATTTCACAGCTGACTCACAAGTCCACGGTACAAGTTTAAGTGTTTCTTTAGGACTATTTTTCATTCTTTGTAAAGATCAAATGCATGTTCACTCAATATGTAAAAGAAGTTTGAAGGGTATTAATCATTCTCTGTCATGTGGTACACGTATTTATGTACATATTTTTGTATCAGAAATTGAATAAACAATATATGAAGATGAAGGTATTTTGATTTGAAGGGACAAAAGAATGAGACAAAAGAATGGCCAAAAATCACGGTCGTGTGCTTGTGGGTGACTAAGCAAAACAACGGCACCAATTTGTATTGACTAACCAATCTATGAATAGTTTCACAAACTTGTATTTAGGTTAAAAATCTTTGAACACATACACTTGACTTTAGATTTTGCCGTATATGGTTGGTGCTTCTTAGACAAAGGTTGAAAGGTAAATGAACATTATTAAACACTTGAGTTAGTACTTCTTAGTCCTTCTTCTATGTGTTGTCTCATGCCAGCTGGTGCTTCCAAGAACTGCTTCCTCATGTGTTCTTAACTATTTACAAACCAATTAATCAAGAACCCGGAATTCTTAACTGTTTTAATTTCATGGCTATGGTTATATCGGACAAGCTTAAGTAGCTTGATTAATTTCTAATATAGTGTTCTTAGAAGTTATTGGAAGTATTGTTGCTTCTTCTATATATAGATTATGTAGTTTTCCATCAAGTTTAATTAATACAATCAAAATATCATGTAGTTAATTAATACTAACAGGAAAGTTCATCACAATGATGTATGCTTATCCTTTCCACTTTATGAATGAGGTATTTATTTACACTTTTGGAAGTAGTCATTTTTCATTGTCTGTCATAAGAGGTGCATGTTATTTGACAATTTACATCAATATAAATTTTAAAAACACAATTTTTCATTAATTTAAATATCGAGATTCTAATTCATTAATTTAAATTTGAAAATTTTAAACATCAAAGTGCAGTAGGATCAATCAAAGGACAGAAAATTAATCGATTTATCAATAATTTGACTCTCAAATAATAAATATCCAAATATTAAAAAAAAATGCTTTTACACAAATAATCAAGTAATAAAATAACATTACAGTAATTAAAAGCAATCTATATATAAAAAAATAATAAAGGAAAAAGATGTAAGTCCTATTTATACTAATAAATTATTTAGTGTTAGACTTCCCAAATCTAAACTTAAGTCAATCCTAATTTTTTTTTATTCTCTAAAAGAACATATGACTAGAAATATTGATTGATTAATAACAGTAACTTATTGATTGAATGCTACGTATAGACAGAATTTCTTTTACAATTATATATGACCTTTTAAAGAGATCTGATTAAATTAAATGTTTAAATTGCTAATCACCCTAAAATTTTAATAATTTATTTGCTCAAAAATTCGTGATTAAAAATAGACTTATATAACTTTCTTACCCCTTGTAAAATTACGTTTAGATATCATTCTTCATATTTTTTTTAATTTTTATAAAATTTTTTGACTCTTATTATTTTAATGATATATATATATATATATATATATATATATATA
>Ga0099823_1002952_pt1 | contig 15792 bp, 7 predicted proteins | sample CowpearedBW_FD_76831 | JGI IMG/M metagenome (GOLD analysis project Ga0099823, IMG submission 76831) | Root nodule microbial communities of legume samples collected from California, USA - Cow pea red BW | ecosystem: Host-associated > Plants > Roots > Nodule | place: USA: California | collected...
AATATTAATAAATAATAATAATATTAATTATTAATAATATTATAACTGATATATTAATATTATTAGTAATAAAAATCTAATGTTATAAAAGAAAGAAATCTTGGAATAAATATTTTTTATAATTAAAATTATTTTACCATTAAAACTTAAATGAATTAACTAATTGAAAAAGTAATAAAATATCAATATTAATACCAACAAAATTATTATACTATAAAAGAAAGCAAATTTGGGATAAATGTTTTCCTATAATTAAACGTATTTTCATAAAAAAATTTAAATGAATTAATTAATTAATTAACAAAAATTTAAAGAATAATAAAATATCAATAATTAATTGTGAGAAAAATCGTATACTATAAAAGAAGAAAAAATTGGAATAAATATTTTTCTATAATTAAAATTGCTTTTTATAATAAATTTTAAATAAATGAATTAATTAATTAATATAAAAATTAAAAGAGTAATAAAATTCAATTATTATTGGTGAGAAAATCTTATACTATAAAAAAAGGAAAATTTGGAATAAATATTTTTCTTTAAATATTTTTTTTAATGATTAAAATTTAAATTAATTAGTTAACATAAAAATAATATAATAGTGAAATATCAATAATTATTATTGAGAAAAATATTATACTATAAAAGAAAAAAATGGAATAAATGTTCTTTTATGATTAAAATTATTTTCATTTAAAAAATTTAAATGAATTAATTAATTAATTAACACAAAAATTAAAAAATAATAAAATATCAATAATTAATGGTGAGAAGAAATAAATACATCAGTAAAATTTGTCCGTGATTAGTTTTGTGAAATTCATTGATAAAATCAGTAAATTAAATTTATCGATAGATAGAAAATTTTTGTAGTGAATACCCATGGAAAAAATTTCGTCAATAATAGTATTTAAGAATAGTAATTAGTTAATTAATGTTGAAACCAACATTGTCCAATTAAATGCTTAAAATAATAATGAACTGTTTTGGAAGGATATGCATCAATCATTAATTAGTTTCAAGATTTGATTAAGCTATGGTATATTGCTTACGTAAAAAATGTGATAAAAATTATTTGAATTATTTCAAACTTAATATTAAAAAAGGTCGTCCCTCAAACTTCATAAGAGTGAACGCAAAGAAGCATACGTAATTAAGAGAAAAGAAAAGATGGCTGAGAATAAGGTTTTGGCTTTGGTCATGTTGGTTATGGCTTGTGGTATGGCCATAACAGGAGTGAGTGAAGGTTTATATCCTGATAAGTGTTATGAGTATAAACCATTGTTTGTCCCATGTGCACCTTTTTTGGCTGATCAAGACTCTAGGCCTCCAACTCTGAGATGTTGTGATGAGGTTGTTCATGTGTTTGGAAAAACCAACAATCCTGCAACCATAGAAAAACTTTGTACTTGTCTGCTTGCCAGTATTCCTATTTCAGGGTTCTATCCTGCCAAACTGATACAACTTCCAACAGCCTGCGAGGTTAAGCTTTCATTTTCTATTGAAAAGTGTATAAATGGTTAAAATAATTATTCAACTGCTAAAATCATACATTTACAATAGCTGAATCCATAAGTGTTTATGTATGTGAAAAAAATATTGTGTAAGAAGGTTTGATCTATTAGCAATGACTATTGTTGGTGATGACATCTATATAAAATCATAACTTTTTATTTATTTGTTTATTTATGTTAAAAAGTGAACCTTAAACCTAACTCAATCTTTAAAACTAACATGTTAGATGAGGTTTGTATCCACTTGTATACTTTAAACTTACCTTATTTTTAGTTGATGCGAGATTTCAATCAAATTTTGTATCTTAAGAGTTGGTGTCTATTTGATAAAGCTAATCATACAATGCAAAAGATAAATAATAAAACAAGGAATTAATATTTAGTTTAATGATTCATAAAGAGGCCAAGTACCTTAACCTCTTTTATTATGGATTTTAGCGATGATAATGAGTTAGGACAAAGATGTGTTTCATTATCCTCTTTTAAAGAAAAAAATTTTACCTTAATACTCATATAACGTGTACAAAGTTTCTATAATCTTAATTCACACTAGGTAACGAGTATATTGTATATGTGTCTATACTCGTTTTTTATTATTTTAATGTCAATTAATTATATTTTTAAAAAATATATAAAAAATTATAATAAAGAAAATATAATATTATTAAATATTCAAATCAAAAGAACATACGCAAAAAACAATTGGATAACAGGCTACGAATTATATAAAATATTACAAAATTATACATAAATAAAATTTCAAGATAACAAAATATTTATTAATTTTAAAAATGTTAATAAAAAAGTTGATAAAGTTAAAAAATATTGTTTAAAAACTATAAAAAGAAAAAAATATTCAAATTTAAACATATTTCAAACGTCCTCTTTCCTTTCTTTGTATTAGTTCTAATGAAAACTCTTTATTTATTATTTATATATTGATAAAGTCTATGATACATCCTTTGAATAATAATTTAATTTAGCATAGATCTTTCATTTCTTGAACTTCAAAGAATGTTACGTGGGGATAAACAAGATTCATAACAGTGGTATTAAATTATATATTATGATAAACAATGATTTTATATGATTATAATGATATAAAATTCAACTTGTGAGAATGAGTTAGAAAATAAATATAATATATAAAAGTTCATCAAATCAATATTCGACATGTGATAAGTGACTAGTATTAGTTAAATTGCATATCATTTAGATACTTGTCTTGCATTAAATCAATGTAAAAATAAAAAATCATTAAAATTGCACTAATTGCATATAAATACAGAATGTGGGTGAGTAGAAATCATAAAAGTGGATTTTAATACATTTGTGTTGCTTTTACCGATAGAATGAAGTAATTGAGAAGTTGGTGTTAAGCTCCAAAAGTTGCACCTCGGCCAGAAAGATGAATTGAGAAAAGTTAAAATTGAAGCCTGTGGCTGAGTAGCAATATTAGCGTTGAGCATTAAAAGAAAATGTCCATGGTAGGGAAACCTCCATTGCTGATCACCAAGGTGGTTGCCCAAGCTTTGAAGAAAACCCACTCATAAAGAAAATCTCCATGGCTAATCTTCAAGAATGGAAGCTAGAGCAACACTTAATTTTCTATAAATACAAGGTATGTCCGTGGGATCCATATGTTGATTTTGTAAATCAACTTTAGAGAGAAAAACTCCCTAGTTAGCTTTATATCTTATTTTATATCTTTGTAAAGTTATGGAAAGAGGAATTCTACTCCATGTTCTCATTGTATACATCATCATGATTAGCTAATTCCTTCCTAGTTAGGATCGAATGTAACTTCTAAATTTTATCTGTATTGCACTTGATTATATATTTATTGTGTTCTTGTTTTATGTGTTAGTTACTTGATTTGTATTGATTGCTTTGGTGACTTGGCCAATCATCACACCTCATCAACACTAGATGCAGAGACATATGGTCTAGTGTTTAGATCTAATCAAGTCTCCTAATATTTGGCATATACCAGTCATTGATATGCGCTTTAGTTTATTTAAATATTCTTGATCTTAATGTAAGGATTCCTCCACCTGGATGGGGACATCTTGCATCTGGCACCCTTAGGTTCTAACTCTCAAACATGAGGTTAGATCTACAACTGAAGCGTACTTCCAAGAACACCAAAATAAAGAACACAAAGTAGATAATTAAGGGTAGTACAATTGACTTAAGAAGGCAAGTTCAATCCTAACACCTTAACCCACATCACTTGTCTAAAAATTAGTCTTAATCTATTTTTAACAATACCAACAAACCTTTGATTATAGTTTTATTGCCAAACTTGGGTTAGATTATAGATTACTATTTTAATTACCAAATCCCTATCGATACGACCTTGTTGTACTACAAATGACCTAGTGCACTTGTTGGACAAATTTATAGACCCTCAACTGAGCAACAACACAATTTGGCACTGTTGTTGGGGATTTGCGCTAACTTAGATTAGTAGTTTGTAATCACCTTTGAAGTTTGTTGTATATTTGTGTAAATTTGTGTAGTAGTTAGTTATTTGATTTGGTTTTAAAATTCAATTTGCTATGCTCACTTGATCTTGAGTTGTTGTGGATGCCAAGGGGAGGAAAGAAAGGAACATTGTTGTTTGATCCAGAAATTGAGAAAATTGCAAGGAAAAATAACAACGGAAGCACGACAAAGAGGTTGCAAGAACAACTCGAGCTGTAGTAGGAACAGATTGGAGAAAATTCACCTTTTTCTAGCTTAAATATACAGAATCTAGAGGAACAAATGACATAGCGTACTGAACAAAGGAGATTGTTGGGAGATTATGTGCAATAACATGGGCCAAGGAACTTTTAAAGCATAGTTAGACCCACCAAGGGTGTGGAAATGAAACCTACCCTATTGTCACTTATAACTGCAAACCAGTTTGCAGGATTAGTCAATGAAGACCCCTACAATCATCTAACAACCTTCTATGAATTGTGTGGTACCATGGAAATATCAGGAGAGGATGAGGAGGTAGCTTATCTAAGATTGTTTGCCTTTTCCTTAACTTGAAAACCTATAATTTGGCTGCAATCTCAACCAAATCAAAGTTTGGTAAAATGGGAAGCTATGGAAAAGAAGTTCTTGACAAAATTTTTCCTACCATCAAGATACGTAGGTGCTAAGTTTGCAATTGCAACTTTTGTACAAGGAATAGATGAGCTCTTATGTAACGCATGAGAGTGATACAAATATCTTCTCAAAGTGTCAAAACCATGGATTTGATGATTTGGCTAAACTTATTCTACAATGGATGCTTCTATAAGAGGATCCATGATGACTAAAGGTGTGGTTGAAGAAACTATAATCATAGAATCCTTATCAACTAGTGACCACCAAGTGCAACATGATAAGAGCTAACCACATAAGGGAGGAATTCTGGAATTTGATACACAAAGTGCAATCTTAGCCTAGAACAAGCTGATTTCAGAGCAAATGGAAGAACTTAAAAAGAAAATGACTAAGATATAGGTTAGAGCAGCAACAATTGGCACATCTCAGCAAGTTCTGAGGTGTGAATTCTATGTTGGTGATCATCCTAATGGCATGTTCCATAACATAATTGATTCAAGAAGAGCAGGCCAATTTCAAGAATGGCTCGAGAAAACCAAAAAATTTCAACTTCCACTAGAATTCAAATTGGAGGAATAAGCAACAAACACCTAATCAAATCCAACAACCATTCCAATAGGACAAATTGAACAAATTAGAGGATGCACTAGCCCAATTCATTCAATTTTCAACAATAAATTAAGGAATACAAAGGCCTCCATAAAAAATCTGGAAGTGTAAGTTGGACAAGTAGCAAAGTAACTTGCTGACCAACAAGAAAGTCAAGTTTTCAACCAACACTCAAGTAAATCCTAACAAGCATTGCAAGTTAATCATAACCAAACAAGGTACTGTGATAGGAAAGGGAATTGAAGACCACTTGAGTGGAGAAAATGAAAAAGAAAGAAAGGAAAGAATAAGTTTGATTGAAAAGAATGAGGAAATGGACTTGAGTGAAAAAAGAGAGTTGAGTAGTTAGGGTGAAGAAAAAAATATAGAAAAAGATGTAGCATATGTAAATACTAAAATAGATACAAAAATAGAAGGCTTAAATAGTCATTTTGTCCTAGTTTTGGTTGACTTTTTTCACTTTGGTCCTACTTTTGAAAATGTTTTCAATTTGGTCCTACCTTTCGTAATTTTTTTTCAATCAACTCCTTTTTGTTAACTCCGTCTAAATAGTTAACGGAACAGTGGTCAGCAAGGTGATTTTGTGTGACGTGGATATTGTTTAGTGACATGTCCGTTTGCACTGTCATAGACCAGATTTTAAATTGAAATTTAGGGTTTGTGTTCTTGAATTGTGGTTGTCTTCCATCAAAGTTCAGCTGAAAAGGAATGTCTCGTGGGGCATCTTCATCTTCTTGCAATAGCTGGGTTCACTGAACTTGCAATTCCTGCCATGGTGGTTCTACGGTTTCAGGCTCACCCCCAATTTGCGATTGTGGAGACATTGCAGTGGTGTGCACAACTAGAACTACAAAGAACTTGGGTAAACAATTTTGGGGCTATGCGAACTTTAAGGTTTGTTTCCCAGTGTTCGAATTTCAGTGTTTCTTTCACTTTCAGTGTTTCACTTTCATCTTCATGGTTTTTTTATGTTGCAGAGATGTGGTGAAGATGTGTTGGGCTGCAACTTTTTCAAGTGGTGTTACGAAGAGGGTGCTGATGAGCAGATGCCATTATCGCTAGGCAAAGACAAAAGATCGCTTATATTGAAAATTCATTGAGTGTTTGGAAGAAACGGATGCAACTATCATTAGTTGTGATAGGTGTTCTTATTGTAATGAATGTAGTGGTTTTTATGGGTTGTAATTGCCATTGGCTATGTTGAATAATTACATGAATGAATGAATGATATTCCTTTATCTATAATTACATGTTCTCAGCTGTTTAAAATTGTTTGTTATTTTTTGTGTAATTTTAATGAAATGAAGAACGAACAATTTGAAAATGAAGAAGGCATATAACATTCTGAAAAGTGCAAAGTTGATGCATTACTAATTAAGACTTTTAAGCCTTCCATCAAAATATCAGTGATCAAAATCTAGAAATTCTTAAAGTACATCCTGATTTTCCAATTATCACATTCATAATACATAACAAAATATTCTCCTCCCCCAAAATACATTCAGTAATCTCATGATGGACGTGGTGGCCTTCTTATTTGCATTTTTGGCCTCAACTTTCTAATTCCATAAGTTGGTTGGCTGGGCTGTTGTACTATAGTGTTGGGTGGTGGCCTCACCCGCACTCTTTCCTTGTCATTTTTCTCAAACTTCAAGTTCCTCCCAACATGAACAACATACATTCTTACACCATCAAAAAATTGTTCCTTATCCACAAAGGTTGTCCCCACCTCCCATCTGTAATTAGCCATTGACTTGGGTTTCTTAAATGTACCAAAATAACCACAGGTGCTAATCCCATCATGTTCTGTCTCACTAGCACTGCCCTCAATGCTAAACAACTCTTCTGACTCCCAACTATTATAAGACAATCCTCTATCTCTACTATCATTAACCATTTCGTCATTCTCATCACTGTCTTCACTATCATGGTTTTGTGAACTTGGACCAACTTCACCTGACCCCAAACCTTCATTAGATTTTCCTTGACCATAATCAACATCTATTTCTACATCAACTACGCCTTCAGTCCCTCCATTACCACAACCCCAGTCCTCTCCATCACTATCTCCTAAACAGTCTGCATCAAAATCAATCCAACTATCAACCTTAACCCTTGCATCATCACAATCCCTTTCATCATCACCTTCAACAATATTATCCAGCCTTTTATCAACTTCTAGATTACCCACATCCTTAACTCCCACTTCTTTTTCACCTGTACCCACATTCTCAACTCCCATTTCTTCTTCCAAATGCCCAATACCTTCACCTACAACATCATCAGCTACAATTTCAGGAGCAGAAGAAGCACACCTTTTTAAATTGTCAACCACTTCACCTTCGTCTGATCCAATTTCAGTCTCTTGGTTAATTACATCTTCAAGTGGAGCAGACCTTACATCTTCACTTGGAGCAGACCTTACTACAATCTCAGTTCCTAGTACCTCATATTCACTAATAGCATGACTGCTTTCACCACTCTCTAAAGGTCTCCCAGCATCTTCTTTAGGTTTCACTATATTATCCTCTACTTGGGCTTCATCAACTCCATGCACAACAAACATGTGCACTTCACCATAATGCCTTGCGATATAAAGCATATTAAGTGCACCCATGTCATCATCCAAGGGGTGCAACAACATTTCAACCCAATAACACAACCCCTTTATACTATGATAGCCCATTTCCTTAAGAGAGCCCAATATTTTAAAATAAATCCATCGGTCAGGATCGCATGAGCAATTAGTAGTTTCTCCACCAACATACTTACACCACTCATTTTCGGCAAAGTGACCACGGTGGTGGACCACAACCTCAAACCTTTCATCAGAAATTGGAAACACAAAAAAACAGAAAAAAAACCTGCAAATTGTAAACAATGTTTAAATGGGAAACAAATACTCCATCTACAATCGACAAACCGAAAAACTGACAACCAACCATGAAACCCACCCCACCCCAGATAGAGACAACACAAACAATTAAATATGGTGGGTCACCAACAAAAATAATAAATAATGCACCACCGAAAAAGCAACTACAATTTAAAATATTCCATGGAATGCATAAACAAAAGCGTCAATAAACCCTAATCATTAACACTAAACCCAATCAATACTGAGCAAAAATAAAACCCTAAAGTTGGACATACCTCCGCGATGAACACGTTTTTCCTCCGCAACGATTCTACAAAGATCAGCATAAACCTTGGATGCCAGAAATTGATCTCAAAGGCACAATTCCAGAATTTCACAAAGCGACGAAAAAATCCTCAATTCCACCCCCAAATCCCCAATTCGACAAAAACAACCTAAACCCAATTTAATTCAAGTTAAACCCTAAATGATTATGCAATTACAATTAAATGGTCAACACAGTAACATAACACACACGTCACTGAATAGTGTCCACGTCACACAAAATCACCACGCTGGCCACTGTTCCGGTAACGATTTAGACGGAGTTAACGAAAAGGAGTTGACTGAAAAAAAATTACGAAAGGTAGGACCAAATTGAAAACATTTTCAAAAGTAGGACCAAAGTGAAAAAAGTCGACCAAAACTAGGACCAAATGACTATTTAAGCCAAAATAGAAAAAGAAAAAAGAAGAAAAAGGGGGAAAGAAAAGAAAGGAGAAAGATGTTGAAATTGAAAACCCCTTGTGACAAGTTTGCCTTATCCTCATGGACCAACTAGAAAGGATAGAGAAAGACTATACGCTAGATTCCTGGATATGATAAAAAGATTGCAGATCAATATACCTTTCATAGAGGCAATGGAACATGTAAGAAATGAGGAATTTAAATAATTAAATAAATAATTATTTAATAAATACGGGTAGTGGGAGCCTTTATGGCATTAATGCTGGCTGTTATGATGTGAAATAGTACTAGCTCAAAGGGTTGAAAGTACTTAGTTATGTTTAAAGGACTTGGGTTTGAGTCTTGTGTATGCCAAATTGTGTGCTATTTTAATGGTGTATTATTTTGATAATATGATTAATCATGATAAGTGATAATATAATCCTAGGGTTATAGGAATTATCATGAAACATGAATTGGTTGAATTGGTTGTGCACTTGCTTTTGAAATTAGGTGGTTGTTTGTTTGAACCTTAACTTAAGCAAAATAAGGTTCCTTTTTGCTAAAATTGTTTTTGGCATGGATGAGAAGGGTCATAAACCCTAGCCGTCTTAAGGAGCAGATGGAAGGGTTAGGAAACTACTTGTTAATGGCCCTTGAATGTTCATCAATGAAACTTTTATTAATTTTCGCTTTCCCATCATCACTCTTGTAACATCCCGTCAGGATATTACGAATTTAATTAAATAAAATAGATAAAACAATAATTACATCGCAATTAATAATACCTCATTTCCCATAAAGTGCGGGAAATTTAAAACTTTATTACTTCCAAATAAAATTCTAAAATCCATAGTTTATAAAATTGAAAATGATATTAAAACCTCTCATAAGAGTTTACAATTTATTTCCAAAACATAAAATATATCTATAGCTCCCATGCTTTTCCCGCTCTGTGGCTAAGTCTCACTAGGACCACCTGCATCAACATCATCTGCTCACGTGTACCGCGTACACGATCATCGCCAAACACAAGCAAATAGGGTGAGCTTAACAGATAAACCATATACCAATATATATGCACATATACAACACATCAATATAAACAACACAATCATTCCAAAGGACTTCCCTTCTTTTGATTCATACCACCTGGCCACAACCAGGTTAATCGTGTTCTACATCTTCTAGTGATTACTTCAAGATGACTTGCTGCCATACCTATCGGCCACAACCGATAAAGCACGTGCGGGAAATCATGCTACAGATCATACACTGTAACGCTAGGTGGAGTTCCCAAATACGAACATAGTTCATAACGTCCCAAAACTACCAAACTCGTCAACTCGTCACTGAGGAGGGCAATCCATCTGGACCCATCTGTACTGGCCACAACCAGCACACTCACACCGGCAACACTTGCCAACCCGAGCCACAACTCAAGAGTTCCTCGTGTTCATCCGCCATCTCGAGCCACAACTCAAGAGATGTTATTCTGAGCCACAACCCAAGGAATATCACGTGCTTTAACCCCTATCCCGAGCCACAACTCAAAGGATACGTTTCGAGCCACAACTCAAGGAACACCAACAATCCCACCTTTGAAGCATCATTAAAGGCCTTGTAGATCACGCCTACAACATTAACAACCCAAGGTTGCAGTAGAAAAATTGCCTGGCGGGGGACACGTACCGCTAGGTGCTACTTGCCTCCAGACCACCTAGCGGGTGACACGTACCGCCAGGCGCGTAGCGCCTCAGGAAACCCCCATACTACAGACCCCGCCTTGCGGAACCTCCCTACCCACCAGGCGCAAACATTCTAGAAGTCCACCAACTCACAGCGATCGCCTTGCGAAACCGCTTTTGTCTCCTAGCGCCGCTTGCACCAGAACGCCCCTATTACATGACTATCGCCTAACGGCAGGGTCTGAGCCGCCAAGTGCCATACCGGTAGCTTGCATCTAACTAGTTTTCCACACGTTTATATAGTCCCAGTATTTTAATCTTGCAACATTATGCGTCAAGATTTCTCGATTCTCGAATATCTCTATTAACATACTTGTAATTCAACTCCTAGGCATTACCCAATATCATTTACACCCTACAAGGAATGTTGTCCTACAAAATTCTTTACCTTCTCAGCAAATGAGATATAAAATCATTGGTTCTCAACAGTTGAACTGTCTTTTTCTTGCTTATGACTAGTGGCCATTATGCCTACCCAATCACTTTCTTTTCCTACCATTTAAATTCGTAATCTCCCATTATAACTAAGGGACTAGCACAATTTTAATATGCTCATGTCAAAACATACTATTAGTAAGATTATATCTCATACACTATATGGTATAGTCCAATTATTGAAATACGCATCTGCCAACTCCATACCACATGTCCCCCACATTCCTGCAATGTTCCCACTCCCTTTCCAACTCGAGTCCTTTCCCCAAATATTACTACTCTACAATTCAGCTTGTCTCCTCCCCAACTCAATCTTGTGAGTTCATCACCTGAATCCCACTATCATAGCACCCAAACTTGATCAAGATCATTTATAGCTTAGTGTTCATGCCTAACCTTGTGGCACTCATTTCCTACACTTATAGCCTTCAGCTATCATATCTAATTTTTTCTCGTTTCCCTTGCACACTCCACATTATCACCCAACCTTCTTTGCTCACAAAATCCACAAATTCTCCATGTTCTGATATGGCGCCTGGCGGCAGCCAAGGTGCCGCCAGGCGGCTCCTACAGTTTTACAGAAACCTCAACGCCTCATTTCCCTGCGAACCCTAGACCATTCACGCGACTCTGGTTTTAATCAATTTCACAGCCCTTTAACTTACGATTCTCGTCTCAAGCACATTCATTCACACCTTTCCAGTACCACTAACTACCAATTTATCATTAGGATAACAGAACCCCAAATTTTCAGCCCTAAAGAATTATCTTTCTAATGTTCCATTCAATCATGCCCTCAAATGCATGAATTTGAATGCTATTTGTCATCGAAACATCATGTAATAAGTTCAATTAACAAAACCCAGAAACTGGGTTGCAGGTTTGTGTTGCCTGGCGGTACAGGGATTCACCGCCAAGCGGTTCCTCAAAGGAACCCAGAAACTCTAAAAACCAAGATGCGCAGCCTGGCGGCTATGCAGAGCTCGCCAGGCGGTTTCTGGAAATTTTCCCAGAAACACGAAATTTAATAGCAAAACAGAGTTCATCCATAATCATCATATAATTACTATACAAGTCAGGATAAGACTTAAAATTAGCATGTAAAGCTCCCCTAACCTAGTTTCCTTAGCTTAACTTTGACTCTTGCAAGCTCTCCCTTGATCACCAATGTCCTCCTTTGTTTTTCTCTCAACTCAATCCTCAAAACCTCACTCAAAACTCAAAAATTCGTGCTCTCTTCTGTAACCACAATGACAGCCCAACCAAACCTTCTTTCTTACCTCAAAATGGCCTTTTAAATGGTCTTAATGTGGGTTTAATGTAAAAAAACGAAAATGGCATTAATCCTAGGTTAATTACCATTCAATGTCCTAATTTAATTCTGTTTTTCAGCCACCCTTGGCTGCCATGTCCGTTAGGGTTTTCCTTTAACCCTTCAAGTTCAAGCCAAAGCCAAAAAATAGCAAAAATGAAGTTTAATTTGGGTTCTCCAAGGCTTAAACTCACAACCATGCCAAAGCCAAATCAATGATAAACCATTTCAACCAATCTCGTTTCTTGCTAACTAATATAATTCAAGTATTATATTATTTGACTACATGATTAACATATATTTAAAACAATAACAAATAAATACATACAAATGGCATACATAGGACTCAAACCCAAGTCCTATAAACCAAACTAAGTACTCTCAACCATTTGAGCTAGTACTTTTCCACGTCATACAAATTAGAATTTAATGCCATAAAGGCTTTCTCTACCTGCATTTATTAATTATTTATTTATTTAATTAATTAAATTTTATGGGTCTTACAACTCCTAATTAAGGCCTAGTTAAGAAGAGAGTGAAAGTGATGAGGTGAGTTTTTGAGACTGTAAACTTATGGGGACTGGAGGAGAGTATTTTGCACACAAAGAGGGTGAACCAAGGTCACATGGGGTCATTTCTGTAAGGGTGAGGGAAGGAATACGAGTTTGATCAATTGTGGTGCAAGAGGACTCTAGCATTTTTCATTTGAGTAAGGAGAACAAAGTTAGCGGAGCTCCTTTATGTGTATAATTGTTTTATGATGTTTGCGTAGTATAATGCGTTCATGTGGTGCCTTGGTGTATGATAAAAACCTTCTCTATTTTCACATTTTTGGAATTTTTCCAAAAACCACCTGACAACAATGAAGGTTTGTCAGGCGATGCATGAATTATGTGTTGTTTTCTGGGTTTTTGTGATGAATTGCTTGGCAGCAAGGATGACTTCGCCAAGCGACATGAACACTGTGTAATTACGCTATTTTTTGTATTTTTGCGCAGTAGGAACCGCCAGGCGGTGGTGTCCCACCGCCAAGCGCTAGGTTTGTGATGTTGTTTTGCTCGGAGGAAAGATTTAGTCATTGGGAGACAACATTTTTCTAGTCGGTGCAGTTTTTGTAAAACTATGTTTCCCGATTCGTTAACCGTCCGATTTAGGTGAAATTTTGACAGGTGTGATTCGTTTACTTTGAATGGTGTGATCTTGGTTTGGATATCGATAGTTGGAGATATATGATACGCATGATTGCTGGTTTGGAAGTCTTTAAAGTGCATGATCATGTAGGGATGATAAATTGTGGACTTGGCATAATGTAGGGGAAATTATTGTAAAATGAATAGATTGCTATTGTGGGATTCATATGTATGAAATTATTGCCATGTGATAATGTTAAATTTGGGTTGGTATGCGAGATTCAAGACAATGTTACAACTAATGTTTGAGTTATTTTATAAAGTTCATGAGTTGGGTGCATATTGGGCTCTAATTTTGAGTTCTTTATAACATGAATAGTTCGTATTAAACCAAGTATTTGACATGGTATAAATGCATGAATCCTTGTGTAAAAATATATGTGCTTGATTCTTATGACTTGTTGAATATGCGTTGAGTTTTGGTAGATGTATCAATATGTTGTTGGTGTTCTGGATTGCGTGTGGGGTGAATAGGTTCATTAGAACCTGTTATGGAGTGCCAAAAACCAGTAGCATTGATGCTACATGTGTGGCACCTGGTAGCATGGGGTAAGCCGTCAAGCGATAGTAGGTGCAAGTAAGCTCTGGGAGAAACACAACGCCAGGTAGTATGCGCTAGAATGTCGCCTAGCGACGCTTAGGCATTGTATTCTTTTGGCTTGTGTTTTATGTGTTTGTGATGTTGGACTTGAACCAGGAGATACTTGACAATGTCATGAGTGGGTAGATTCATGATTGGTTATGAACGCGTGATTAATATGAGCGAGGAGGTTCATATTAATGATGTTCTCATGTGAGGAGACCAGCGAGGAGGTTCGTATGTTCTGTGCTCACACTTGAGGATTGTTGTGAGTAGGGAGGTTCGTAGCTGGATGGATCACGCGAGTAGGGAAGTCCGTAGAGTTGGACTATGAGTAGGGAGGTTCGTAGAGGTTGAACAACGAGCGGGCAGGTTCGTGGAAGCATGATATATCCTGTGTCCATGGTAAAGTATTTTTATGGTGTGCTTGAAATAGTAGTTTTAGGTGCATAATGAGACATAGAGTTTTACACGACTTGTGGCTTGTTTCTTTTGATGTGCGTGTTCTATAAGGCTTTAGGTGATATCTTAAGGATGGACTTTGCAATGGCATTCCTTGAGTTGTGACTCAGAATGGTATCCCTTGAGTTGTGGCTCGGGATAGAGGGTAAACACGTGGCATTCCTTGAGTTGTGGCTCGGAATGACATCCCTTGAGTTTTGGCTCGGGATAGCGGATGGACACAAGCATTCCTTGAGTTGTGGTTCGGATTGGCGAGTGTTGCTGGTGTGAGTGTGCGAGTTGTGGCTCATACGGATGGATCCAGGAAGATTGTTCTCCTTGGTGTTAGCCGACGAGTTTGGTAGTCTTGGGACAAATACGAACTATGTTTCGTATTGGGAACTCCACCTAGCGTTACAGAGTATAGTTCGTAGCAGGTTTCCCGCACGTGTTCTACAAGTTGTGGCTTGTAGGTGGAGGCAGCAAAGGGTATCTTGAGGTTATCGTCTAAAGACGTAGAACATGGATAACATGGTGGTGGTCGTGTGATATGGAATCAAAGGATAGTGTTCCTTTGATGAGTGTATGCATATATATTTGAATTGTATAATTTTTATACTGTTAGCTCACCCTATCTACTTGTGTTTGGCGATAATCGTGTAATGCCTTACACGGGAGCATATGATGTTGTAGATGGTACTAGTGAGCAGTGGCGGATCTTAACTAAAAATGTTGGAGGAGCCAAAGTAATATAATTTTGAGATCATTATATTTCGTCATTAGTATAATGCTTTAAAAAATGTCTTATCTACTAAATAATTTGATTATAATGTTTCAAAATATGTGAATCTATCTTATTTTCATCAATAATTTTCTTTTTTTATCACTTTTTAATAATAAATTTATTCTTTTATTTTTTATCAACATATTTTTTTGTACATAATATTAAAAATAATTTATCATAAAATAAAAAATTGAGGCACAAAATTATTAAAAGAAAAATATATTATAGTTAAGTCACAATTAAGAATCAATTATGAAAAAATACATGATACATATCTTTCTATATTCATAAAAACCGAATAAACAAAAAGCTAATTAGATAAAAAATAATGTTTTCATTATCAAGTGAGACAAGAGACAAGATAGGAAGAGGATAAATGAGAAATGAAAGCAAAAATAATTTTGTGTCTAACTTTTATTTCTTAAAATACAAAAAGAAAATATATGAGATGAGAGATTATTACAATTTGTGAAAAAACTAAAAAGAAAATAAGA
>Ga0099823_1002959_pt1 | contig 15781 bp, 5 predicted proteins | sample CowpearedBW_FD_76831 | JGI IMG/M metagenome (GOLD analysis project Ga0099823, IMG submission 76831) | Root nodule microbial communities of legume samples collected from California, USA - Cow pea red BW | ecosystem: Host-associated > Plants > Roots > Nodule | place: USA: California | collected...
TAAAATGCAGAGATATAACTGTTGATTGAAATATTAATGGTTGAGATTGTAATAAAATACATGGACATTTGATTTCCCAAAAATGTTATAATTTCATACTTTACCTTTGGAAATTCTTCGTTCCTTTTAAAGGAGTCAAAGTCCCTCTTACAATGAAAAAGTAATAAGCATTTATGTAAATTATAATTACAAAAATACAATGTTAACACCAATTAGTGAATTGAAAAGTAAGTATAATATTGAAAACTTAACATCATTGTTTACTGCACTTAATAAAAAATTAAACTATATAGTTAATTATTTATATAAAATAAGAAATAAATTACTTAATTGAATAACATATTTAAAATTATACAGTTCCTTTAATTTATAATATCGTTTATTGTCTAAATTATGCTAATCTGTATTTTAATCTATTAATCATCTTAGTATTAAACTTGGTAATAAGGACTAAGTAACAAGATTTTTACAAAAGTTGAAAACAGATAAAACCATATTTACAACAAATGATATTTAAACAATAATAAAGTAAGTAATACAAGAAAAGAAAATACAAATTCATTTTTAATGATTTTGGTTGATTTTCTTCTTCTTCATTTTATATCAGTATAAAGAATATCAATAGATACAGAGAATAAAGGGTACTCCAATTTAAGAACCATAAACAAAGAACAAAAGAAACAAAACTAAAAAAAATAAGAAAGTGCAATGCAACTACAGAAGCATAAAAGAGAGGGTTCGGAATCATAAGAGAATTAAAAAGCAACACAGTGAACTAAAATCGTAAAAAGTAATTAAAATTACAAGAAACCAATCTTTTAAATAGTCTAAAACTTATTTAACAAGTTTTAATTGAATAAAATAATTAAATTATTTGCTTAATTTTTAGATTATAATAATATGTTGATGTGATTACAAACCTAATTATACTCTGAACTAAATTTCAGCGAGTTTTAAGGCTCTATATAAAATAATTATACTTTCTATGATAATTCAGAAAGCTTGAACTATAATTAAAGCAATTTATATTGTTGCGTATTCAATTTTATATTATTATATGAATAATAAGAACGATTTCAAAATGATTTCTAATTATGGTTGAATGTGAACAATTATCACTGAATCAATTTAAAAAAAAATGTATATGAAAAGTTTAAGTGTTTCTCTCTGAAGCAGAAACAATAGCACATTATTATTTTTTTAAATGTATCATTAAAAAGTTGTCGAAATGAACCAATTAGCATAGTATAAAAATCATGAAAGAACATGCAATATATTTAAGTTATGAATGCATTATGCATATTAATTTTTAGTTTATTTGGTTCAATATTTATTAGACTTTATGGTTATGTTGCAACTTACAACTAATAACAGCACGACAGCGACCAAACTTTTGTTGAAGTCCAGGTGTGTAATAAGATTATTTGAATCATATATTTAGAAGCTTTTTTTTTTTTTCAAGATGCTTGCAATTTTTTTTCTTAAAACATGTGATTGATTTTGAAGTTGTTGTACAATTAATGTAACCAAAATTAATTTTCTATAATGTCATGTGCATTTAACTTGATGGTTATGTCACAACTTCAACCAAATAACAGTACGAGGGAGACTATAGCTTTTATATAGTTGTTTTAAATATCAATAATGAGCATAGTTGAACTTTGATCCATAACATGTACGATATTTTTATCGAACTAAATTGAATATTAAATTAATTTTCCTTTTTGCTACTATAAACAATATCTGAATTTGTTAGGAAAATCAGAATAAGTGTTTTTTCTTTTACAGCTTTGGCATAAATTTTATTTGCTTCTATTTATAACAAGAACATTGCCATTTTTTTATTGTTCTTTAAAATACGACTGACTTTTTTTTATCCTAAAAATAACTCGTTGATTATTTCGACGATGAAAAACCAATCTTCAAACTTGAGGTCAATAATAACGAATATCGTATTTCAAAACCCTCCAAACAAATACTTATTTTTTCTCAGTTTAAAACTTTTTATTTATCATTGTCATTTTCTTGTGGACAGAATTCATAAAAAAAAAATTAATTTTCTTTTATAAATAAAATCTGTATATATTAAACAAAATCCATATGTATTTAAATATTATCTACGGATTATATATTAAAACAAATTCATATATAAATTAGACGTCGAAAAATTTACATAGGAAAAATATTTCATATATAATTTAACATATGAAAATCCTAAATCCTAAACCGTTGCCACAATTTTTGTTGGCATAATTAAATAAATGTTTAATGGAATTATACTTATCATAATATTAAATTAACATGAGCATCATAGTCGATAGAAAGATATAGATTATATGAAACTACAAATTTGTTATCATTTTCAACTATATAAATATTTTTTCTACAAGAAATAAGTTAAAGTAATGGTTTGAGTAATTGCTTACACTTTTTTAGTAAACAAAGTTAGTTAACCCGAATTAGATGTTAATATTTTAATTTATTTTTTTCCAATTTTTTATTAAATTAAAGTTTATTAATTAAAAAAATTAAAAGTGTATTAATGTAACTATAAATAAATTCAAGTTAAAACTAAATAGACAATGATTACAATTTCATACGAGGGTGTCGGTTTAAGTACAAGTTTTTTCCTAAAACATAAATATCAATATAAACTGTACCCTATCCATTACCAATTGAAAAATATTTTTTTGCTACAAACTATTTTTTTTATCGTAAATATATATATTTTTTAAGTATGCTTCTTTGTGAGTAAAATGGAAAATTTTACATTTAATATTTTGTTCCTACTATTTGTGGCAATGCAGAAATAGAAAAGAGCAATACAAAGAACATCTGAGGCCAATAAAATAGACCAGACAAAGAACACTGCATGGGCCAACTCAACCTTAAATTTGGTACCACAAATCAAACGCTACTGGGCCCGTGTGGTGTCACGGTCACAGTCTCTGACCCACATGTTATTGGGTAGTGATGGAGGCCCAGCCCAAAAGGAGGGCCCAGGCAAGGCTGGTGCCAACTACTTCAACTGTCTTCAAGCCTGATACCATCTCATCAATGCCACACTATTAATTTCTATACAAATAATCAAACTTCAATATTCATTCTCAAATCAATTTCAGAATCTTTCAATCAAATCTTTGGAGATAAGTTTCCATGCAGTTAATGTTTTTTTTTTCTATTGGAGCAGTGTGAATGTAAAAATAATAATTAAGAGATAATATTTTTGTTTAAGAGATAAGTAAAAATTTTAGAGATTAATTAAGTGTGAATACCAAATGAAAATTATGACATAGATGCATTGTGAATACAAAAGTAAAGGACATGGTATTTAACATGGATATACTATATTAATAAAATCATATACATCGTATATTATTTACGCAACTAAACATCAATTTCAACATCACTTTTTTTCTATATTATGGGTTGCTTATTTATATTTCTTGTTTATCTTTCATTATTGTCTCAATCACTTTATTCAAATATTCCTTATTCCTCTTGATAAATTTTTATTTATCTTATTAAATATATATATATTTGAATTCAATCGTTAAACTATGGTTATGTATTATTTTATTTGTTAAAGTCAAAACTTACTAAAATTAAACAATAATGAAAGTATAATTAAAGAGTTCTTATGCTATGTATTCCAAAAATATGTCTTTTCATAATGTTGACATTTATACAAACAAAGTAGTTAAAGAATTTAGATGAATATCAAAATTTTATAAATATAGTCTATATTATTGGAATGGTTAAACACATAACCAGTGACCGTCAAAATTATCTTAAAAAAATATCTTTAAATTTATAACTGATTTAACCTACAGAGCTAAGACTAGGTGACAAACTTTCTAGAGTTATTTCCAAAATTATTTAAAGTAATTTCATCAAATTAACTGTTAAATTTTAAATTTTCATGAAAACGATAAAATGTGATTTACCTTTTTCACAAAATTCGGTCTTAATGTATATATTTTAGGTTTAATTAAGTTTTTAATTTTTCATAAACCTAAATATTTTCAATTAATTTGTTCTAATTTTTAAATATATTAAATAGTTAAAATTTTTATAATTTTCAATTGAGTTTATGGAATCTAACTCTCTCATTAAATTGATGATGGAATTGTTATTTTACTTATGAGTCTCCATTCATTAAAAAGTGCAAGTATAATTAATATAAAAATAACATTAAAATTAATATAAAATAACAAAATGACGTATATTATATAATTTAGAAATAAATTAATATTTTATCATATAATAGTTAAATCAATTATATTTTCACATTCAGTACAAAAATAATGATATTTAATAATTAAACTGAGAATTTTTATATTCTATGAAAATCTATTAAACTTTTATTACAAACTATATAACATTGAAGAAAGAGACTTTTATTTTTCCTTGTATAAAGTTTTATTCTTATAATGCAATATTATACACCATTATACAACCACACTAAAAAAATCAGACAGAAATAATAAAGTTGTATTCTTATCATACAATATCATTCATTCATTGAACAACCACGCTAAAACACTAAAAAAAATCAGACAGAAATAATAAACATAGTAAACTATGAAGAAGAATTTATTATCAACATATAATTATAAGAAAAACCTAATTCATGCCAACATTAGCTTCCTTGATTTGTCTTGTTTTTCCTTAGACAAGCCAACAACAAATTCATGCAATAAATGACCTGAAAGGTAAAGGACACAACATGTACCAATTATTTCACTTTAAAATACGAGAGCACCAATAAGTGTTTTCCAGATATTGATCAAAATATTAAAAGTGTAAAATTTTCATGAAAAATATATTGCTACCCTCCAAATTTCAATAAAAAAAAAATCTAATTCCTGACCGATAAAAATTGTTTCTTAGCATATATAAATCTGAAAACATATATCAGATGCTAATGATTTATAAACAATAATTACAAAACTTATTTATTACTCTCAATTTTAAAAACCACTCCTATTCTACATTTTATTCATTTTTTATTACGTTCATGAATAACAATACTTTTATTTTGTTGTTCAGATATACTAAAAACAGAAGTAAAACTGGCTTTACACATGTGGAAAAATAAAATAAAATCATCTAACACATATATCATGTAGTAATGGTCCGTCCCATTTTAATAAAATTCTTTTTGCTTGCAAAAAAAAAAAAAATTATTTCCATGAAAAGAGTACGTAGGTCACTAAAACTTTGTTCTCTATAAATAAGTGTTGTTATTTGTTGTCCAACACGTAGCCAAAAGTGAAGTGAAGCAGCCATGGTTCTTTCTTCTTCTTCTTCTTTTTCTCAGTCTCTTCCTTCCAACATGCTTCGTTTTGCATTGTTGGTGTTATCTGTTTCCTTAAAAACAAAAGCTTTGTTGAAACTACCACCGAATGTGTCTGTTCCGGCAGTGTTTGTGTTCGGAGATTCAGTGGTGGACACCGGCAACAACAACAACAGAACGACATCGTTTGCTAGGTCTAATTTCGCTCCTTATGGGAGAGACTTTGAAGGTGGCGTTCCAACCGGTAGATTTAGCAATGGAAAGGTTCCATCAGACCTTATAGGTAATTATATATCTTATATCTTATTTCTTTTTTCTTATCTTTTGTTCTATTTTATTTTATGATGTTTTATGTTTGTTAGATGAAACACAAATTTTAACAGCTTAATGAAAAAAAAAAGAGAAGATAAATCCATTTTCCCTCGCGTGGGTATACACGTGCAAACTTTCTGTGATAATATTCGAGAGATATATGTGTCCTTATCTGAAACAATAGTCAACATTTTCTCTAAAGCCTGAAAATGGCAAACAGGTATGAGATTGGTGGAAAAAAATGTAGTTTTTCTTATTCTAAATATTAATAAACTATTTTTTCTTATAAGAATAGTTCAAATAACAATTTTTTTTTCACAAATCTAATTCATTCAACTACTTAAACCATCAATGACAACTTTTTATTATATTTTTATTATTTTCTCGTAAAATTTTTATTATTATTTTATTAAGGTTGACAATTGAATTTTTAAAATACTATAATATTATTTAATAATATTTAATAATTTGGATGTTTAATTTATTTATTTTGCAAATTAATTATATAGGTTGTAAGTATACTTTTCAACATGTATATTTATAATAGTGTTTGGTGAGATGAACACTTGTACAATTAAAGAAAACTTCAATTCAATATTCTTTAATTATATTGTGATAAATATATAAAATAAATTACAAAAATAATCAAGTCCGTTTTTGTAAGAGTTGGTGTCAAAGAAAATTTTTCGTTATAATAACGTGGAAGAATGAAAGAGATGATACAGAAGAAAATAATACAAGAGAGACAAAGTGAGGTTTTAAAAATATGAAGCTATATTTACTTGTGAAGTTTATTAGTTCCTTTTTTTTTTTTTCAAAAGATTTCCATTACAATGAAGAGTAGAGCTCGTACGCGGATGGGTCCATTAGTTTAAGTCTTCACCTACATGAATTGAATTAAGTTCAGTGATAACCAACAAATAATAATAAAAAATATTGAATTTTGAATTAAATTAATTTTAGTGATAATTAGTAAAAATAAAGATATTGAATTATAGTAGTTGAATTGATTTTGATCGTATGAGTTATGAGTAATTTGCGGAGTCTTCCCTTTAACCCGCGTCTTAAGTAGTTTCTGAAAGAACTTCTTAAATTTTTTTTGACTCAATTTTATTCTAAAATAAAGACAAAATTTGAAAATAATAGTATAAACCGAACACTATACTAATCCCAATCTATACAATGTTGAATAACTAAACTGATTTATTTAATAAGCGTTTGAAATCTAGTTAAGTTTAAAAAGTTTAAAATAAACAATTTATTATAATTGTTTATTTAATTAGGATTTGAAAAGAGTTTTACATTGCATTTAAAATAGATGTCAAATATCAGTACTGTATTTAATAAAGATTAAAATCAATTTAAATGTCTCAACTAAAATTTAACCTGCCTTTAAAACAGCACATAATTGTTGGATATGATGTTTTTTTTTTTTTGAAAAACTGTACTAAATATTTCATTAGTCATATTAATTAACGAGTATTTATTGTGATATAACTTCACAGATAGATTCAATTTTTTAACAATATATTCTATATTATAAACACTAAATACAATTAATAGACAGGACAAAAAAAATATTCCGATTTCACTGTAATTTGGTCCAAGAATTTATTTTTTACACCTTTTTGAAAACATGGACGCGAATTCCCATAAAAAAATAAGAGGATTTTAAACACAGCTGTAAACAGGTAAATGTTTGTCAGAATTATGATAAAATATCATCAAAAAGTGATTTTTAATAATATTTACAAAACATTTATGAAAATACTTAAGACAAAAATTGTAAAATGACACTGAAATATTATATTTTATTGTGAAGAATCAATCTGCCCCTAGATCATAATTAACAGAAGCAAAGCTTTGTTACTTCTACAGTAAAAGAATTTAATTATATGAAGAGATATAACAATATTCTTATAGTATTTTCTCTATCATATTAATCATTTCAACACACTTTGTCCTATCTCTCTGGTAATTAAAAAAATTGTACAAAAAGAAGCACAAACTCTCATTTTCTACTTATCTGGGCATGTGAAGGTAGCACTTACAGTATGAAAGTATCATCACCCCACTGTCATGACAGTGATAGACATAAATAAAAGATGGCATTTAAGCCATGGAGGACTTTGGAAGCTTATTTTTTAGTCAGAGTTCTTACATTGAGTCATTTTTTTTTAAATTTTAATTGAGTTAAATAATTTTTTTTCTGCTAATTTAGTCTTTTTTTTTTAGAAATATGTAGATTTAATTTTTTTAATAAAATTTTGTTAAGATTATCTAACGTTTCAAGTTCATTTTATGATAGTATTTGAATTGTTTATATCGTTTGAACCATTTTTATTTCAATATTAATTCAAATATTATCTTAAAACACGTTTGAAACTTTAAATAAATTTAATAAAATTTGATTAAAAGAAATATTTCTAAAAATTAAAGATTAAATCAGTTAAAAAATTTAATGAAAGACTAATTTCAAATTTTACTAAAATTTAAAGAATAAAAAATATATTTAACCATTTAATAATGACTCGATGACATAGAGAAAGAGATGTAAGACATAAAGTTTTTGTTTTAGTCAATAGGTTACAGAAAAATAATAATGTAAAGCAATATTATCAAAATGTAAGACATATGGTTTTTGTTTTATAATTTTCCCACTAAATAAAACCTGCAAAAACTAATTAAAAGTCATGTGAAATAATATAAATTATTTAAAAGTAAAATAAATTTTTATGAGAGTCTTGTTTTATAAAAAAAGAAATCTATACAGAAAGCATTAAGTTATTGCTTAAATTTAGAAATTGACCGACACTTTTGACATTCTAAGACCGATGTAGAGAATATCAGTTTTTAAGTTCTTTTGTTTACCTATATTTGTTCATTTTTATTTTTATCTTTCTTTTTCTACTCTATTTATTCACTACACATTTTATTTACGTTAATTCTAAATCCCCACACTATATATCTCATACAAACTATATATATATGCTAAATTTTCCAAATTTTTATCACTCTATTTTCTTTCCTAGATTTTTCTCTAAATTTCACTCTTATTTTAACATAATAAAATCAACATATTTTAAAGTAAGAAAATAAAGTAACAAACAACAACAAAAAATTCAGCGAAAATTTTCATATCACTCATAAAACAGAGCATGTACTTTAGAGTATTTATTGAGCTACGTTGAGTTTTTAATTCACGGCCTCAGTTGTACAGGCACGCTGGGTCCCTGTATTGACAAATTAATGCATGTTATTAATATGGAACTGTTCTAATATTATCACCCTCATTATTACTATTGTTTATTATTAATAGACATACTAAAATCACAAATTAAATAGCTGAAATTATTTACTTTTCGAGTTTTCGTTTTCACACAGTGCATAGCCGTAGGACAGGTAACAGATATAATAAAACCTTCGGTTAAAGTCATATTATAGTTCGGACAATGATATTTTTTTTTATTATAATTTGAATAATGATATTTTGACATCATATTTTTTTTCGTTAAAAAAATATTTTTTGTTAAAATTATTTTATTTTTTAAAGATGTGAGTATTTTGTTGTACATGTGGGGATGTAGTGTAATTTTATGGTGTGATATATAACATAACATAAATGATGAACAGTGGAAGAGTTGGGAATTAAGGAGCTTCTGCCAGCATATTTAAAGCCAAATCTGGAGGGTAGTGATTTGGTGACAGGGGTCTGTTTTGCTTCAGGTGGCTCAGGATACGACCCTTTGACTTCCATATTAGAGGTATCTCTACCTTATCTACATACATACCTTAATTAACACTTTATTAATGCATCTTAATAATACAACAAAGATGGATTAATCAGGGATCAATGGCGTTAAGTGGGCAACTTGATCTGTTCAAAGAATACACAGTGAAATTGAAAGGTTTGGTCGGAGACGAGAGAGCAAAGTTCATCATAGCAAATAGTCTCTTCATTGTGGTAGCAGGAAGCAGTGACATTTCCAACACCTATCGCACTCGTTCTCTCCTCTACGATCTTCCTTCTTACTCCGATCTTCTCCTTAACTCAGCTTCCACCTTCTTAACGGTCAGATAAATTTCTATGTTTTTGAAACATCATTTGACATACGTTAATTTCAAACATCAAACGTGCGTTTGTTCAATTTAATGTTATGTTTGGACTGAGGAAAACTATATTTTTTTTTATGATTGGTTTGAAAGGAATTAAATGAGTTAGGTGCGAGGAGGATTGCGGTATTCAGTGCACCTCCAATCGGGTGTTTGCCGTTTCAGAGAACAGTGGGTGGAGGAATAGAGAAAAAGTGTGCACCAAGGCCCAACAACTTGGCCCAATTATTTAACACCAAATTGTCCAATCTCGTGGGTTCTCTCAATCGTAACTTTCCCAGTAGCAGAAATGTTTTCATCAATGTTTACGACCCTCTGCTTGACATCATCGTCAATTACCAAAAATATGGTAACTGAAAATGTCTTAAATTAATTGTCTAAAAAGCTTCCCTTTTTGGTGAAAGTTGAGAAAATGAAAAGGTATATTTGTGCAGGGTATAAAGTTGGAGACACTGGATGCTGTGGAACAGGGAGAATAGAGGTTGCAATATTATGCAACAGTTTCGATACGACATGTCCCAATGTTCAGGATTATGTGTTTTGGGACAGTTTTCATCCCACAGAAAGCGCTTACAAAAGACTCATAGCTCCTATTCTTCAAAAATATTTGTACCAATTTAAGTGAGCTTTCAGAGTTCCTTCTGCTTAGGTTGTTTTCGTTACATCTTGTGTTGCTGTCTATCAATTTCATCTGTCAGAAAAATTCCGTGGATTAGTATTATATAATTATTAGCACGGAAAATGAATTTTTGAATGTTAAATTTTAATAATTTTCTTTTACAATTTTAATTATTATTTATTTTTTTATTTTCAATATTTTAAAATCATTTGAAAGATATTATTTTATATTATAAAAAAAGTTATCAAAATTTAATAGTTAAAATATTATCAGACTCACCGAAAATAGCATTTTTGTTTACGATTTTGAGTGTTTCGGGTCTCACTAATATTATATAACGATACCATTGAGGAGGAAACATTTTTCTTGGAAACATAATAATATTTAAATTAACTTCATTATTTGAATTATGCCCTCACGAAATTTTGACATTTTAAGTGAAATTCTTAAATGATATCAATTTTTTTTATGAAATAAATAGTATCAAATTTAATTACACTTAACTATGATCATGTGTCATTATCCATTGGGCTGAGGCTTTGAAGTTGCTCCACCATGTGAAGATGTCATCTCATATGTGGTTCAAAAGCGACAATTTCGGGTTGAAATCAACCAACTTGCATATTATAAGTTCTTAACAAATATCTATCACACTTTTTTGTTTTTTGTAATGTTTTAATATGTTTTTATTGGTTACTAATTATTTTAGTTTATAGGGTTATCAATTACCTTTTTAGTTTTTGTTTTTTTAAGTAAATGGATGTTATGTCTTTTTATGGTGATTTTTAATTACTCTATATTGGTTGTCTATAAAAAAGAATATCTTAAAATAATATATCCATGTTTTTCTACATTTTTCTATTGTTTTCTATTATGAATAGCTCGATTAAAAATAGTAATTCAAAGTGTTAAAAGGTGAGAGTATAAAACAACTGTGTCAAAAGCTTCATTGAGGGTAACGAATTCAAAGTGATTAACAAGTTGCTTTTTAAGTTAGAGAGGCAAAGAACATTATAAATTGTTTTTACAAGTTATTTTTCAATTTTGTGTATTAATTAATATCACCTTTTCCCACCGAAACTAATGGCAGAATAAAATTTTTCGTTTAAATACCAAAAATAAGACTTAATTTCACTCATGTGATTACTGCAACAATTGTCTACCTATTACATTTTCAATCGCCATCAACGAATTCTATACTTTTTTTTCACCGACAAAATTTGATTTTCCTCATTCTCTTCAATATTCATAAACATAATGACCATATTTGTGACATTTAAATTCTCCATTTCAGAATAAATATAAGATTGATACCTTAAACTTTTGTATTGATTATATTACGCTTTATAACCTCTCTCATGGCTTCTAACAAAATCTGAAATTATTATAAAAAATATATATTTTTTAATTCATACACAACGATTAAATGTTTATTATAATGGTAAAATAGGTAAGTAACTATAATTTAAAAAAATACTGTTTTTTTTACCACGTAATTGAGTTAATGATGTCTTATAATAAGGACTAGAAGGAATATGTATTTTTTTTTAAACACATCCATGTATTCTGATTTAAATTTAAATTCAAATTCAATAACATCACTTAAATTTTATGAACACACATTTTAATTTATTATTATTTAAATTTATTTGATTTCTATATTTTTTTTAATTTTTAAACCAGAGGTCAAAACTCGAAGCTTCATATTCAACTTTTGAGAAACCTTGATATTTTTTCTTTATCCTTAAAAGCATTTTCACGAAAAATAGTTTTAATGATAGAAAGGTCAAACAAATCTCCAATTGAATGTAATACAACAAGGTATGATACTATGTATTTTGTAAATTTGATTAAAAGGTGCACGGATAATCTTAAAAAAAAAACAATTATTTGTTGATAAAGAAAAAGTTCCTTCACTATTTGTAAGTAAAGATAACGATACTATGATTTCCATTTTTTGACTCTCACTTTTACTTTTTGGCGTGACTTAGTGTGAGTCATTGATTAATATACTACGATCTTTCCTTTAAAAGAATCAATAATTCATACTAAACCACATCAAGAAGTAAAATATATGAGTCAACAAATGAAAGTCATATTATAATTTTTCTTACAAGTATAAAGAGAGTTCATACTCTTTTATAAAAAAAAAAGGTGAAAATTATTGACGTCATTAGGATTTGTTAATAGGGATTAATGCATGAAATGAAGATTAATTATAAATAGAACATTTGACGTACATTTTCATGTTTGGAATATTAAAAGAGACCCAACTAAGCACATGCATGTAAGTGGATTCGTTGACGAAAAATAATGATGATAGAATAATTTGCATGGCTTGTCTTTATGCAAGGATTGTGTGGACAAAACTACGATTTCATTTGCAAGATAATAATATAATGAACATCTACCATCTAACTTCACGGGAACTGCTCAAAACGTATTTATTATATGCGACACATTATTAATTACAAACCCGATAAAGTAAGACATCGCAAACAAATAACATCAAACAAAATAGTTTAATATATCTTTACAAAAGTTTTACATGTTCTTAGGCAACGTTGTTTATTACAGGCACGTTTTTGGTTACATAAAAAGCAAAAAAAATTGCTTCTCCATCCCTACAACTGCATTTTAAACTGGAATCAACAATTTCGACAAAAACATATGAAAATACAAAACATATGGCCACGTCAAAGCTAAAATTTGAGTATATAATCTAAAAAAGGTTTTGAATTGAGATCAACTCATAAAACCTCTCTCATGGTGAGATTTTGTTGAAGATTACACATCGACTAAAAATAAGATTTTTTATTGTATATAAGTGAGTGTAAATTTTAATTATAAACTAATTTTATGGGGTTAAAGTAAATTTAAAGTTCACTTCTTAACAATGTATTAAAGTCATGTGTTACAACTTATCCTAACTATATTTATCGTTGTTCGATCTATTATATCATCTGTTATCGAGAGATTTGTTGTTTATTGAGTCTATTGTGTCATTCACTATTGAATCACTTTCGAACTATCCATTAATGTTTATTTCAACATTCAAAATATATATATCTCGATGTGAAGGTGAGTTTTAGAAATTGCTTATCGACTAAAAATAATATATGATCATAATATGTAAGTGGATGTAAACTTTATTTTAAAAATCAGTTCTATGAAATTGCGTTAAATTTAAAATTCATTAGACAAATTCACATTCATTTATATATTATGTTTAAAAGTATGTTTTAAATTTAACTAAATCTGATAGAATTGGTTCATAAAATCAAGTTTGAATCTATTAATTAACTTATTATCGGTGGAAATAGAATTTTCAATATCATTTTTTGAAAGATTTTTGAAAACGTACGATTTGGGAAAGCTTTGGTTACCAAATCATTGACAAGTCTAATTAATTGTTACGATGGACAGAAAATTGAATACGTCACACGCGTCTGCTTATAATTTGAATTTGGTGATTACTGATGCAACTGACACCTAACTCAATTTAGTACAGCCCTTATATTTTATTTATTTAATTAATTAATGCTTCAACACCATAACTACTCACTCTCCCATCTGAAAACGACTTAATATTCAAAATTAAAGCTTAATTATTAGGTTATAGAGTATACTAAACTCAGTTTAATTGAAGCTATCCCTCGAATAAAAAGGAGATTAATTATGCATCAGAAGGGATGATCATAAAACAATTGATTATCTTTCACAAAAATGAAAAATTATTGTACTTTCCAAAGTAAAATTTAATGTACTTCACTGATTATATAAGTTATAAAAATTAGTGTTACAAATAAAGATTATGCACACTTGCAACTTTTACCACCAAATGGAATAATACCCTTATTTTTCTCTATACGTGTTACTCTCTTTTAAATATACTTTCTTTTAGGTATAATGTTTATAGTGCAATTTTTTTATTTACATTCTTATTTTTTAATTACTTTACATAAAATATAAAAACAAAAGGGATTAATTATTTGAATAATATTTATTTTGATAGGAGTGTGTCAATTTGGTACCTGCAATAAAAAAAATATCAATTTCGTCTTCACTTTTAAAAAAATGTCTCAATTAATCCCTTTCAAATATACTTTCTTTTAGGTATAATGTTTATAGTGCATTTTTTTTATATTTACATTCTTATTTTTTAATTACTTTACATAAAACATAGAAATAAAAAAGTTAAAACAGAAAATTGAAATATTGTTTTTCTGTCAGATAGTAATGTTTTAACATTACTATTAAAACATAGTAATGTTTCAATAGCTAGAAATAGAATGGTGTACTGAAATAAATTTCTTCATATGTCTGGTTCGACTTAGTGTCAGATAATAATATCCCTTGATCTTTATCATTTTTCATTTAAATGAGGGTCATTATAAGCAATTTATTTAATTGAAATTGAAAGTCTTGCTAATTAGTGTTCTTAATGCACTTTTTTATATATATTTTTAGTATACTAGCTAAGAAAAATGAAAACATATAAATTGTGAAAAATGGATTAAAAATAAATCAAAAAATATTTTTAATTCCTGTAAAATAAGTGAGTCTATAATTTTATTTTTTTAAAGGTATTTATTTCTTAACTGCTCTAAAGTTCAAAATAAAAAACTTAAATTTTTTAACAATTATAATTTTGTCGTTTTTGTTTAACTTTTATGATCAATATAATTAAACATGCATTTTAGTAAAGAGAGTTTATTAAAAAAAATATTATTAACATGTTAATAATTAGTTAATTTTGAAGCAATCACTAATTCTTTTAAATTTATAAAATAATATGTAACAATTCAATTAGGTCAATCATTAATAGAATTCAAACAAAACTGATGAAATTATTTTTTTCTATTAAAATTTTAATTATTTATTACATTTAAAATAAAATATATTAATATTTATGGTGCTAAATTGATTATTTAGCCTAAAAATTATAATTACCATTATCAAATTTTAGTAATTTAAAGAAATTAAAATAAAATTATATTTAAATTTTAGAAATATATATATATATATATATATATATGTATGTTCGTTCTTAATCATGCTTTAATTACATTTGTCGGCGTTTGCTAAATGATAATGTTAGCATTGAAAAAGTGGAAATGGATAGAATGGAAAGCAACTGGTATTTGGTGGCGTTGACACAGCAAAAATTAAAGCACTAAAGATATTTTTTAAAACTGTTTAGTATTATTATGTTAGTTTTTAAATTAAAAAGAATTAAATAAGTATCTGTAAATATAATAATCCATTATATTAGTTTAATTTTAATAATAATATACCTTAATTTATACACTTAGATGAAATTTTGGAATAATCTGTAATTTTTTTTTTAACTTTGAATATTAATATGAGATAGTATTAAATTTTTACTGTCCAAAATAGCAGTTTGTTTATTTAAAAATTACAAAATCTAAACCATA
>Ga0099823_1002963_pt1 | contig 15774 bp, 5 predicted proteins | sample CowpearedBW_FD_76831 | JGI IMG/M metagenome (GOLD analysis project Ga0099823, IMG submission 76831) | Root nodule microbial communities of legume samples collected from California, USA - Cow pea red BW | ecosystem: Host-associated > Plants > Roots > Nodule | place: USA: California | collected...
AATATATATATATATATATATATATATATATATTATATTATTAAGTTTGTGTCCAATTAGTATCTGCGAGACAATCTGTGCATATGATGAGTTTCTCGGATTCCCCTTCAAGACAGCATGGATGATGCACACCCGAGTTTCTGATGCACATCAATATGTTTTCTGTCGTTTCCATTCATATTTTTACTACTAGTTTTTTTTAAGCTACAACGGCTTTGCTGAATTCATTTGTTTGCATTTTCCTTATTCAGTACCAATTTTTTTTTTTTTAAATTTCCTGTTTCTTTCATTTTCCCTACGTATATCAGTTTTCATTTGCGTTTAGTGATATGATTTTAGTGTGGCGATTCTGTTCTATATTTGCTGGAAATGTATTCCATTTGAAGATAAAGCTTCTGAAAACAATCAAGTAACTAATACTTTTGTTTGAAACTTACAGTCAAATAATATTTGTTTATTAATTTTTGGTGAGCATTGCAGGCTAGGATTTTGGGGTTGAATGCTTCGTATTATCTCAAAGCAGGAGGTCATTTTGTTATTTCAATCAAGGTATCTTCAGGGATAGATAGAATCGGCATTTACCCTTTTAGGGTGTTTCCAAAATTTAAACTTGGGACTTTCAGGCTTCAAACCCTAAACATAGAAAGGGGGAATTTTTATTGTGTAGATTAATTGTTCTCACTTACATTTATCTTGTGTATGTTTAGGCTAACTGCATAGACTCTACAGTACCTGCGGAGGCAGTGTTTGAAAGCGAAGTGAACAAGTTGAAGGCAGATCAATTCAAACCATTCGAGCAAGTGACCCTTGAGCCATTTGAGAGGGACCATGCCTGTGTTGTTGGAGGATATAGAATGCCCAAGAAGAAGAAAGAAACTGCGTAGTAGGGTTACCTTTGAGTATTCACTAGGCTTTTGTACCAATGTTACCTTCATGAGTTTTGTTATATTTTTGTTTTGAAATCTTAGTCGTCAAAATTCCCAAGGCAAATGATGCTGTGAGTACTTTCCAGCTGCCTGTGTAGCCGTGTACCAATTTCATTTCATGATATTTATTTATGTTCAACTTCATTTATGATGTTTATTTCCAAAGTGTAATTACAGTTTTTTCTCGTGGAAAAACCAAAGTAATTTAATAGAAGGCTTTTCCTATATGGTTTGAATACAAATATTAATGTTAGCTGCAAAAGAATGATAACAATCTTTGATCAAAGAGAATAACTTTTCGGTCACAATCACGTATAATTTACATCATTTGCGTGCCAAGTGAAAGTTGACAATTTTATCGTAGTATATAATAAAAGAAAGGTTAAAATATCTTTTTGGTATTATTTTTTTATGAAATTTTATGAAATAATTTTTAGTTTTGTTTGTGTTCAATTAGGTTTTAATTACTTTTTTTTTGTCATGATTTTTTTGATTTTTTAATTTTTTAATGTATTCATGTGTGAATTTAGTAGTGTATCATGTGTCAACTCAATATTTTATATTCAATTTGATTCTATATTTGTTATTTTTGTTCAATTTAGTTTCAATTTTATTTAAAATTAACCAAGTTTATCTTTATTGAATGTGACCAAATTTAATTTTTATGTCAAAGTTATAATGATGTAAATTTTAATATATTAGTGGTTCATGTTAATAAAAATTGGGACTAAATAGAACAAAAATAATAAATATAGGGATTAAATTGAATATAAAACATTGACTTTGTCATGTGATACACTGGATTGATATGTGGACATTTAAAATTAAAAAAACCACGAAGTGAATTATTTGAATATAAAAACAAAATTAAGATTTATTTGACAAAACTTGATAAAAAATTAAACAAAAAGATATTTTAACCTAAAAGAAATTATAAATTTAAAACAACTTCAGTATAATTGAATATGTTACGTGTATATTTATCCTAATTATTACCGGAGGGGATGACTTGGAATGGAAAATAATGTTAATCGAACTTTGTAATTTAATGTATAAATCTTAAGTTGTATCGTAAAAGACTAAATTATATTTTAATAATATATTATTATATTAAAATTAAAATATTATTATCATTCTTGTTTCATTTATTTGAAAGTATTTATTAGATTGAATCATCTCAATAATCTAATCAATTTATTTGGTTCAAATTTCTATCCAAATGAAATCAGTGATGTTTAGCATGAGATAAATAATATTTATTTTTATCTTTATTTTAAAAGATATTTGAGAGATTTTAGCAATAGAAAAATTCAACTCAAGTCCTATTTAAAGAGACCAAGGAAAAGCAGAAAATACAAGTCTGAAATTTCGGAATTTAGGGGCCTAATTTTGTTTTCTCTTTGCACTCTCTCTTTCCTTATTTCTATTTTATTTTTATTCCATGAAGTGTTAGGTTTCAAGGGTTGGTTCCACTGTAATTTATTATGTAATTTATTATGGATTCTGATGTTAGAATGAAATAATTTTTTGTTCTTTTTATTATTTTTGAGGTTTTACTTTATCTCTATTTTTTGTTTCTTGAATCAAATAGCAAGTAATGATTTTAAATCTATATGTATGTTGATCATATGAGTCCATGTACTTTTAAATTTAATTTAGACTTTACTTTGATTTTATTTAGAAACTTTCATGTGATTAAATAAGTGTTTACCAATAATTGAGATTTTACTTTGGTTAAAGGTAATTACTATAGCAACATTTAGTCAAGACTTTATTTTGACTAATTAAGCTTTTTATTTGGTGAGAAGATAAAACAATAAACATAACTAGACATAGTAAAATTTGATTGAAACTGTATTTTGATTGAATTCATTGTGGATAGTCTAAAAGTTTTCACTTTTGATTGAGACTGTACCTTTGTTAAAAATGAGAACGCCGACAAATTAATTGAGACTTTATATTGAATAATTTGCAAATCTACAACAATAATTAATTGAGCAATAATATTCAGAAAATCAATGATGAATCTATTTTGAAAAAGCTGTGGAAGCAATCTGTTTTCTTTAACATTATTTTTATATCTTTTTATCTTTCACCAAGTTTATTTCTCTTGTTACTTTTATTATTTGACCAACCCCTTTTGTATAATTTCATACGAACTAATTAGTTAGAATTCAATTCCGAGTTCGTTGGAAGACAACTTTGGGTTACTTTACCATTTCTATTTTGTTGACTACTTTCTTAACAATACTGAAATTACTATTATAGATAAATAGTATTAATTTCTCTTGTTATAGACAAGTAATATGGGTTAATTGTGTTTTTCGTCCTTGTACAATTATCATATTTTGGAAATGGTCCCTTCTGGAAACCTTAAACCATTTTGGTCCTCATACTTGCAAAACTCATGGTTTCAGTCCCTATTTTTGAATGATGTTAATTGTGTGACTTCGTGGCAAACGACGTTCCAAGTAGGCTCATAATCTAGCGACATGTGTACCTAAGGATGCTGACACATGTTAAATTAATTTATTTTATTGATTATTTATTTAATTAATTAATTTAATATATTTAATGTTAAAAATTAAATTTAACATGTGTTTTAAACATAGGAGGGTGTAGACAAAGAGCTTTGTGAATGCATCGAAGAGGAAAAGTTTTGAGGAGAGCTTTGTGTTCTAATTTTAGGGAATAGAAATTCAAATCCAGTACTGATACGTAGAATAACAAAGTGGTAAGAAGTTGTTCATCAATATAAGGTAGGTTCATTTATGGATTAAGATTTTTTGTTTTGTTTTAGGGTTTAACAATGAAAAGGAGTAATGGATCAAAGTCTGATGCGTCGTCATCGTTGTCGTTTGCACAACTGGGATCTTTGCAATTTGGAACAAAACTTTGTGGATGTGGCAAAAGATTACTACTTCTTAAAGCAACCACCACCATAAAAAATAATGGAAGATTTTTCTGGAGCTGTTGAAATTAGGCAGTAAGTGTTAGTTTTTTGTTGTGTTTAGATTCGTTATTTTGTTATTGGAGATGTCAAAATTTTGGTAAATTCGTTACTTTGTTTTGTGGAGCGAAACACATTGTAACTACTTCCAATGGGCTGATGAGGTGGAACCTTAAGTGGAAGGAAAGTCAGAAATGGAAGAAGAAAAGAATGAAAATGTTAGTGGAAGTGAGAGAATGGTACTGCAGTTGGTGCAGAAGAATGCCAAACTAAAGAAAAAGTTAACGGCAAAGAGAAAAATGGGAGAAACAAAGCCGTTTTGTTTTGTTTATTTTTTTCTGTTTTGTCTTGAGCTTGTATTGTGACACTTTGTGTTTTATTTCTCCTAAAGAAAAATTATAAGGACTAAGGTTGTTACCAATTGTTCATTTGGCAGGTGGTTGGAAATTGTTCATTTGGCTATTATGAAGTTTTGATATTATCAGTTTATTAGATGGAATGTTAAAATTACTCTTTTGCATAAACTTAATGTTCTCAAGCAAGTTCAACATTAAGTTTCTTCCCACTGTTCCTTTCTTTTCTCTTGTTCATAGAAAGTGACCCAATAGAAAGGCATTAAGTAGGACCAATAAGAAAAAATAAGGAAAAATAATATTGTGTTTGGAAGTAGGACTAATAAGCAGTTGAAGCATTTTTATGAGTTGACCTTGTATACTTAAATCGAGAAGCAGTGGAACCAAAAAGTAGGAAGCTAAGAAGAATTTTATGATTTTAGTGTTATATTTCTTAATGTTACTACTATTTTTTTTCCAGTTAAGATGTTACTTATTATATGGTACATATAAAAGTATATAATTTGTGAATTGTCACTAATAAATTTCCTTTACATTGAATACCAAATTAATTGACAACACTCTAACTTTAGCAGAATTGGTTTTCTTATTTTGTTTCATCAATAAAGAGCAATACCAAATTAATGAATAGTGTGAATGCTACTGTCACAAGCATTGTTTACACTCATAACACTGTTTCCATTTATCACGTGGATAAGCAAGCAAAAAAAATTGTTGTAAACCAGGTTTGCAAAAGCATCACCAAGCAAAATAAAGTAGTAACTACTATATGAAATAGGCATAACATGTAATACTCAAAACAATATCCATAATATAGTCATTAAGAAAGTGGTTGTCCAAGTGATCTATTTCGGTCTCGTAAAGTTAAAACAACAACAATTGGAAAGTTTATCACAGCTAACCAAAATATTCATTTAAATCAAAATATGTCCTATGACCACAACTAAAGAACACAACTATAAGACCCGTGAAATTTAATTAATTAAATAATTAATTAATTAATAAATGCGGGTAGTGGGAGCCTTTATGACATTAAATATTGATTGATGTAATGTGGAAAAGTACTAGCTCAAATTGGTAGAGAGTACTTAATTGTATGCCATTTATATGTTACTTAAATTATTATTATTATTTTAATAATGTGTTGGGTCATGATGAGTGATAACATAATTATAAAATTATGTAAAATATCACGAAACATGAATTGGTTAAATATCACGAAAGAGAAGCCATTTTTGATCAAAGAAGGAGCCAAGAACCTTCAAGTTTAGCAAGGAAATCCAGGTTAGGAGAGTTGGACTCTGCGTATTTACTTGAATTATTATTTGTTGCAAGATGTATGATGATTATATTATCAAGCTTTGCTAATTCTGTTCAATTATCATGTTTCTGGAAGATTTCCAGAAACCGCCTGGCGGGCTACGAGTACCCGCCAGACGACTCATACTATTTTGGGTTGTTTCTGGGTTCCTGAAGAGGAACCGCCTGGCGGTAAGATCCCGACCGCCAGGCAACGCATGGCCGATTCACCTAGTTTCTAGGGTTTTGTTGAACTGCCTGGCGGTGATGAACACCCGCCAGGCGACGCTGAGCTGTTTTGGTTTGATTTTTATTTTTTGCGTGTTCTGGGAGGATTCTAATAGGGGAGAAATCACGTTCTAATCGTTATGAATGATTAGAATTCATATTTCCTTGAAAATTCATGGAATTGGGGGATAAATTGAGATGAAAATCGCATGAAGGTTATCTTAGGGTTGATGAATTGGAGATTTCTATAGTGGCACTAATCTAAATGGAAAATGTGAATGAATGAGATATGAGAAGTGTTAGAGATGAGTCGTAATCCTACAAGATGGAATCATATCCTATGGAGCCGTGAATTGAATTGAAATCAGAGTTGTTGTTAATGGGTTATGGTTCGTAGGTGAATGGAGAAAATTTGGGGTTCCTGAAACTATAGGAATCGCCTAGTAGCACCTTGGCTACCGCCAGGCGCCATACCAGGGTTATAGGTTTGTATGTTTTGGGTGCGAAATGGCGGTTGGGAAACTAATTTGGGTCATGGGTGATGTAATTTTGTGACTAGGAATTTTATAGGGATTGGCCTAAACTGAAAACTTATGGTAAATATTAATATGGTTTATTGTGATGTATTGGAATGAGCATGACTTAAAGAAATGTGGAATTGTAATGTTTGAGGATGAGTAGGTGATACAGAGAAAGAATTGTAGTGGATTGGTGAGATAAGAAGTAGGAGTTCATGAATATATGCATGTAAGAGCTTAGATGGATAAACTTAGGCTTGTTGGGACAAGGTATTGAGACAAGAGGGGACAATCTAATAAATGATATGGTAGCAGTAGTATTCCCAAATGACTATGATGAGGAGTTCATATCAGTGGTATGAGGCCTAACATTAACTTAAAGTTAAGGATTCTAAGAATAATAATATGATTGAGGTGAGGGTGCTTGGCTTAGTAATTGTGATGGAAGTAGCATAATGTGGCACTGTTATTGAGTTATGACATGACAATTGGATTGGTTGAACGACTCAATGTATAAGGATGCGAACAACTGCACCTAAACCTAAACCAGAACCAGTACTGCGTGAGTACTGGTGTGGTGCTTGGCAGCAACAGGGGAAACGCCAAGCGACGACTGTGAATACAAAAGGCAATGAGAACGTGTGGCGCCTGGCAGTGAAGGTAGTCCTTCCAGGCGTTACCTGCAGAGGCAGCGTGTGCAGAGGCGCTTGGTGCCTGGCGGTACGCGTCCCTTGCCAAGCAGCCTGAAAGCCTATTGCGCTTGATGCCTCGTGATTTGCGCTAGGCAAAGTTGCTGTAGTAGATTTGTGTTGTGCTGCTTTGGTGTGCATGGTTTACAAGGCTTCTAGGATATCTTAAAGGTCGACTTGTTAGTGTTTCTTGAGTTGTGGCTCAAAACGTATCCCTTGAGTTGTGGCTCGGGATAGGGGTTAAGCACGTGGTATTCCTTGAGTTGTGGCTCGGAATAACATCTCTTGAGTTCTGGCTCGGGGTGGGGGATGAACACGAGGAACTCTTGAGTTGTGGCTTAGATTAACGAGTGTTGCTGGTGTGAGTGTGCACGTAGTGGTGTGTACGGATGGGTCCAGTTAGATTGCCCTCCTCAGTAATAATTGATGAGTTTGATAGTCTAGGGGCGTACGACTGTTATTCGTATTGGGAACTCCATCTGGCGTTACGCTGTATGATCCATAGAATGGTTTCCCGCACGTGCTTTACCGGTTGTGGCCGGTAGGTGTGGCAGCAAGACACCTTGAGGTACTCCCTAGAAGACGTAGAACACGGTTAACATGGTAGTGGCCATGTGTTATGGAATCAAAGGATGATTTTCCCTTGATGTGGTTGTGATATACATATCTGTTGTATATAGGGATGACAAAAATACCCGTGCCCATGGATATCCGTGGATAAAATCTGCGATGGATAGTTAGTACCCGCGGGTATTTATTATCCGCGGGTAGCGGGTAACGGGTATTTTAATACTCGCTTATAAACGGGTCGAGTACGGGTATTATACTATCCGTACCTACGGATACCCGTTACCCGCAAAAAAATTAAAATTAAAATTGAATTTATATCTTATTAAGTTAAATTTAATTAAAATTAAAATTAACACTATATTTTATTATGTCAAATTTAATTATAATTCAAATTTAATTTAAGTTAATTTAATTTATATTTTATTTTTATAATTTTATATTAAACAATTTATAAAAAATATATATATTTTAAATATTTACGGGTATCGGGTATCCATGGGTACCCATGGGTTTTAAAAATATTCGCGGGTATTTTTTAAGCGGATACCCGGCGGGTAAACGGGCGGGTAGCAGGCAATTTTTTTTTTGGCGGGTCGGGTTGCGGGTAGGCACTATCCGTGCCCGACCCGACCTGTTGCCAACCCTAGTTGTATTTATATGTTTATTCTGTTAGCTCACTCTATTTGCTTGTGTTTAGCGATGATCGTATACGCGGTAAGGTGAACAAATGATGTCGTAGGTGGATCTGGTGATGCGTAAAGCCGGAGTGGGGCTAGTCTCGAGAGAAGCTTTTATCAGAACTTTTATACTTTTATTCAGAATTTGATTATGTTTTGAAATAATTTGTAATCCTTTATATTATAATGCTTGGATATTGTATTGAAGTTTTATGAAGTTTGGATTCAGTTATTTTATAATTGAATAAAGTTTTGAATTTCCCACGTTTTGGAAAAAGTATTTCATTAAATGAAGTTTATTATTTATTTCCTTATTTTTATTTATTTAAATCCGTAATATCCGGTCGAGATGTTACAACAATTTCCAATATTCTTCACATGGGTTGTCTAGTGGGTGGGTTGCTTGAGAACCTAAAATAGACGCGCCGCTTGGGGGCTTGGATGACCTTCCTCCCTTCCTATTAGTTGTCCTTCTTGTGGTGGTGGTAGCAAATCTCAAGTTCGTCTTCCATCATGATGCACTAATACTTGCAGTTGTTGCAAACTTTTTTTTCTTCTGTTTTCCCTGTTAATAACATGCATTCATTAGCTTCAACATTGTAATTATATCATAAATAAAGTGAATATGATAAACAATATTTACCTTGTTGGTTTTTCCCTGCTTGCAACCTCTGAGGTTGTGATTAAATTGTCCACAATTACTACATTTCATTATAAGATTCTTCTTCCCTAATCTAGAGTGACTCACATCCTCATTAGGTTCTCTCCTTCTTAATTTTAGTGGCCTACTAGGAGGAGTCTTATACATTGGGAGTAGGATTTGGGGTGCATTTTGTTTTAGGCCATAACTGTTAGCCATTAATGGGTGAAATTTGTGACCTATGACAAGCTTGAAAAGCCTCCCTTTTATAATATGCATGCCCAAAATCGGAGGGTTGTTCTACTCTATAATTAATTGCAGCCACGACATGTCTACAGGGTATTCAAACTAAGTCCAAAACATAACAACTGCAAATGTGGTTTATAAGGTCAACTATGAATTTTTCCATTGTGAATCCTTGTGTGACTTCAAACATACCATCTCCAGTCCAAACAGCGAACCAATTTCCACTCTTTTCTACTTTCCTATCTAGCCTTTTGTTTGGTTTAGGCATGATAACACCAGTATATGCACTTAACTTTTCTCTTAGATGTGCAAACCTACTCATCAAGTAAGTCCTAATCCACAACATCATTGCTATAATTGGTTTATTCATAGCTAACAATATGGTGCTATAAATGACTCTGATAAGTTGTTCATGAGGACATCACACCTAGAATATGCACTAAAGGCATACTTACACCAACACTTACGTGGAATTGCAAGTAACCATTCAGTAACTTCTTGATTTATCTTCTTTAGTTCCTCCATATTTTCCTCCCAACCTTGATAGTATGTGGCTTTAGCAGTTGCCATCATGAGATTTCGAATCAATATCCCTTCACCAAATTTCTTCTTGTAGTTGTTGTATAAATGTCTTAGACAATAACGATGCTCAACTCCATGCAATGGTTCATCAAATACTTGCATCAGTCCCTGTCAAATGTACACAAAGACTTAGTCATTAACAAATCGTAATTCATTATTCAAAATTAATTATACTAATTTTAATTTGCCTTTTGCTGATCTGAAATAAATACCTAACGATTGGTTTGAATATCTCCAATGTCTTCCAATAATAAAGTTAGAAACCACCTCCAAGTCTCCTTGCACTCATTCTCCACAATAGTAAATGCCAATGGAAAATACTGATCATTTGGATCCCTTGCAACCGCCACTAACAGTTGGCCTTCATAACTAGTTTTCAGATGACATCCATCTACACCTATAAATGGTCTATAGCCATTGACGAACCCTTTCTTGCACCCATCAAGACACAAATAAAAGGACCCAAACCGTGGCTGCAATGTGGGTTGAGGTTAGTTAATTTTAATCTTGACTGTTGTTTGAGTAGACACTCTACTGAGCTCTACCACATAATCATATAACAATGTGTATTGCTTTTGCCCATCCCCCTCAAGAATGTCCATGGCTATTTCCTTTGCTTTACAAGTCCTCCAGGGGGTTATCCCAATGCTGTATGATTTCATTTGCTATCATTCTTCCAACATTTCTAAACTTATCTACTACAATTTTGGAAACCTATTCCTTGTTTGTATTTTTATTACCAAAAATTCCACCACAATTATATCTATCAAACAAGGTCTTAACTCGAAAAGTCTGACTTCCTCGAACTTTGCTGCATAAAATTAGAAATCCACACTTCCTCTTGCAAATGGCCCTCACTCGGACATCATCATTCTTGATAAATTTAATATCTCTACCATTCAATATTGAATGCTCCATCAGAGCTTGCTTGAAATGTTTCAAGGAAAAAAACTCCATTCCAAGTTTGAATTTGAATTCTTTGTACATTTCTTCACCCCAAAATACTGGGCATCTCCTCACACCCTCACCATCATCAATATCGACATCACCATCTAACTCATCAATGCTATAGGTGGGATCTATTTCATGATTATCAGTACTTTGGTATGTGTTAAAAGTACCCACACCTACTGAACAACATCACCATCTCCCTCTTGCTGTATTCCTCCTTCTACAACAAAATCAACACCCACTCTTCTTCATTTGTCGCACCAATATCAACACCAGCATTGTCCCCTTCTTCATTTGCCCCATTAACATTAACACCAACATTGTCCCCTTCTTCATTTCTCTCATTAACACCACCATTATTGCTTTATTCATTTGCCCCCTCATTCACTCCTTCAACAAGTTCAATGACTTGAGTAGAACTAACCAAATGATCCACAAATATCTCAACCTCTTCTTTTTTGTTTTTTGCATTTCTGCCAACTCCAAAGCATGCCTATCTTCAGTTAATGACCTTAAATCTCTATCCATTCTCCCTTTCATAGGCTTCCACCACATATAGACCTATCCATCATACTTAAAATCCTTCTTGACTATACCCAATGCTTCAAAGTAGGACCACATATCTGGATCCACTCCTTACACTACATGCTTTTCTCCACCTTCGTAACGCAACACCCTTCCCCTAAATCTTTCAAACTTGCCCATGTTGTAAGACCTGTGAAAATTAATTAATTAATTAATAAATGCGGGTAAGAAGAGCCTTTATGGCATTAAATATTGTTTGATGTGACGTGGAAAAGTACTAGCTCAAGTGGTTGAGAGTACTTTGATTGTTTGAGAGGACTTGAGTTCGAGTCCTATATATGCCTGTTGTGTATTATTTGATTTATTAGTATTTTTGATAATATAGTTTTGAATAACGAGTGATATTATAATTATAGAATTATAATAGTTATCACTAAAGATGAATTGGCATAATAGTTGTGCTTTGACCTTATGAGTAGAGGGTCACAGGTTCAAACCTTTTTAGATATGAAATAGACTTTAATTCTTTTGAAAGCAAAGTATGATGAACCAAGAACTTTCTCCTTTTTCTCAATGTCATTCAAGAATTACAGGTTAGGGGAGCTGTCCTTTGTGCTTGTAAATTTCATGATATGTATGATGATTCTGTGTGTTTACTTTCCCAATTATAATGGGAGTGTGGTGAATTCGTGTATATATGATCAAAGTAATGAATTGGTTGGGTGGTTTTACGTTGCAAAACCCTTTTATGCATTATATGTTTTGGGAATGAAGGTTTTTGGTATGGAATGGTTGTGGAAGCCTAAATCTAGTGTTTTAGTAGTTTAATTGGATATAAGGCATGATTCTGAGGTTTGCTTGCCATTACATTGTGTTGGTAATGATTGAGTGGTGTTTTGGTGAATTGTGTGCGTGAATAGAGACGAAACTCTACAAGTTTCGCCCAAGCGAGTCCATCTTCCCTAAGCGAGAGTTGTAGAGTCTCGTTTTTGGGTTGTGGTTCGCGTTTCTCGCCTAGGCGACTTGTGTCAGGGTTGAGTGACCAGTACTCTCGCTTGGGCGAGAGAGGCTCGCCTAAGCGAGGTCGTGATGAATCCTGTGCGCGTTGAGCACGACTTCTCGTCCAGGTGAGGGGTTTTAAGGTGTTGAGCGACTGATACTCTCGCTTAGGCGAGAATGGCTCGCCTAAGCAAGGTCGCGATGAGACATTGGTGCTGGTTGCGTTGAATCCTCATCCAGGCGAGGAGTTTTGTGTGTTGAGTGAACGCAGTCTCGCTCAGGCGAGCAGGGTCCGCCTAAGCGAGATGTTGTGGAGCAGTCGCTGGTTGATACTCGCTCAGGCGAGGTAGTTTAGCCTAAGCGAGACCGATGTTCTAGCTTGGGCGAACGGGCATGGCTTAAGCGAGAATGGCGAGGAGACATGTTCTTATGCACTGTTTGGACTATTTGCTTGGTATTTCCTAACTTATAGGAAGTTATATGCATGTGTTTGTGGTGATTGGGCTTGAAGGACTAAGTCCATAGGATTCTGGGATGTGCTTGGAATGGGTCGCGAACGAGGAGTTCGTGATGGGTGGACCGCATGCGGAACGTGAACTGTTAGTTCACTGGAGGTACTCTTGTTGGGATGAATGAGCTAGGGAGTTCATTTCATGCTCAACTTGAGAATGCTATGAGCGAGGGAGTTCATAGTAGGAAAGGCGGGTATGCGTGTCCGGGTCCGAGCGAGGAGTTCGGATGACGAGCGAGGGAATCCGTGAAGCAGGACTATAAGCGGGATAGGCTTGTAGGTCAGACCACGAGCGAGGAGGGTCGTGGAAGCACATGAAATCCCAGATTTAGAGTATATGCATGAACTCATATTGGTTATGGGTGTGGGAGTGGGGTGTTTTTGGAAACCAATAAATATCTATGAATGGGCTGGAAAATTATTTCATACTTACTTATGTTTATGTGCATAGCTCACCCTATCTGTTTGTGTGTGACAATGATCGGGTAATTTATTATCCGGGAGCAGATGATGTTTCAGGTGAGCCAGGAGACGCTTAGTGGCGGAGAGTGGGCTCAACGTATGAGAGGATTTTATCACTGTTTTTATTTAATTTCCATGTAATTTGATTACGGTTTTTATGGTTTTGGATATTAATATTAAAGTTGTATAGACGAATTTTAGAATATGTAGACTATTAATGTTTTAAAGTTTTAAAAATTTCCCGTGTTTTTGGGAAATGAACTATTTAATAAATGAGGTATTTTAATTTTGCCTTGTTTAATTATTTAATTTAAGTAATATTCTATCGGGATGTTACACATGTGATGGAACACGATTGAGAAACCCATCTGTGCAACAACGAACACAGAACCATAAACCCATAAAATTCAACAATAAATCTAAAAAACACTAACACAAAAAATGGAAACACAAAATTATTGTTCCCTTAAATCAACCCCATCAAAACCCTAAATAAAAAAAAACGAAAGAAAGCCCTTACCTTTATTTCCTTACAATATGAGCCTTTTAATCTCGACCACGACAACAATCACACGCTGCTCACGATGCAAACAACGCCAATGTAGAGTTTTGTCCTCGTCTATCGCCTTCGTCCTTCATTTTCACCATGCAAAAGAACGAAATCTGGAAACACCACTTTCTCAAACACCACTCTCACCTCTCTCATTTAAAACGCAAGTTTGAATGATCACTTCCTATGTTTAAAACCCATGTTAAATTTAATTTTTAACATTAAATATATTAAATAAATAATCAATAAAATAAGTTAATTTAACATGTGTCAACATCCTCATGTACATGTGTCGCCAAATTATAGCCTATTTGACACGAAGTCACACAGTTAACGCCGTTCAAAAATAGGGATTGAAACCATGAGTTTTGAAAGCATGAAGACTAAAATGGTTTAAGGTTTCTAGGAGGGACCATTTCCAAAATAGGATAATAGTACATAGACTAAAAATATAATTAACCCTAAATAGTATTATATCTTTTTATCTTTCACCTATTTTATTTCTTTTGTTACTTTTATTATTTGACAAACCCCTTTTATGTAGTTTTTATACGAACTAATTTGTTAGAAATCAATCTCGAGTTTATTGGAAGATGACTTTGGATTACTCTACCCTTTCTATTTTGTTGACTACTTTCTTAACAATACTAAAGTTGTTATAGATAAGTAGTATTAATTTGATCGCGTCAACGAGAACATTATAACGAAGTGTTTAAATCTATATGAGTTAAAAGGTTTTTAGATTTAATTGAGACTTTACTTTGATTTTATTTAGAAACTTTCGTGTGATTAAATAAGTTTTTACTAATAATTGAGACTTTACTTTGATTAAATTTAATTACTCTAGCTAAAATTAGTAAAGACTTTACTTTGATTAAGTTCTTTATTTAGTGAGGAGATAAAAGAATAGACATGATTAAACATAGTAAAATTTGATTGAGACTGTATTTTGGTTAAATTTACTGTGGATAATTTAAAAGTTCTCACTTTTAATTGAGATTATATTTTGATTAAATGTGAAAATGCCGACAGATTAATTGAAACTTTACATTGATTTATTTGCAAGTCTACAACAATAATTAATTTAGATTTAATAATAATTTTTATATAACCGATGATGATCCTATCTTATAAAAGAAGAGGAATAAATCTATTTTTTTTATAATTATTTTTATATATTTTTTTAATTTTTTTCAATATTATTTTATTTGGCTAACTATTTTGTATAATATTTCAAAAAAATTAATTTGTAAAAAGTCAATGTATTCGTTGGAAGACTCACGTAAGATTGACTTTACCTTGTTAACTACTATCTTAATAACATTAAAGTTACTATATTATATTATATTATATTAATATTAAAGAGCGTTATTACACCCACTTTGCTAGTGCGTCAGTGCGCTTCGTTTTTATGGTTTTGCGTGTGTATAATTTTTTTTATAATTATTTATAAAAAAGTGTCAAAAATATATTAAATATGATAATCATGTGAAAGAGATCAGATAATGTTTTATGTAATATACATCAGAAATATTATTTTATTCTGTTCTAAAATATCTGAAATTCTAACTGTGTAGAAAGTTCCAAATTCAGTTATGTTTTCATCTTGAATGAAGGATTTATTTTGTTTTTCAATATGCCCTCAAACTAATTATTTATGCAAAGAGTGAGACTATTTTATTAAGTTTATTTTAAAAATAGTATATTAATTATAATTTGTATTACTTTAAAAGTATTTTTATATTATATATATATATATATATATATATATTAGTAATTAATAATATAATACATATATAATATACACATGAATATTAATTATTACTATTAATGATTTATATTATTATACTACTTATTATACATAATGTATTAATAGTAGTTATTATAAAATACGTAATATTATACATGTATATTAATAATAGTTAATAGTTATTGTATTACATAAGTACATAAGTTATATTATATATGTGTTGTATAATAATATATAATACTATCAAATATTAATATATATATATATATATATATATATATATATATATATATATATATAATTTTTATATAAAATAAAATATTATGAAAGAATTTATAAATTTAAAAA
>Ga0099823_1002967_pt1 | contig 15768 bp, 9 predicted proteins | sample CowpearedBW_FD_76831 | JGI IMG/M metagenome (GOLD analysis project Ga0099823, IMG submission 76831) | Root nodule microbial communities of legume samples collected from California, USA - Cow pea red BW | ecosystem: Host-associated > Plants > Roots > Nodule | place: USA: California | collected...
AGAATGGGGGTGCGAAAACTAAATTTTGGACTACCATTAGTTGCAAGAAAAACGGTGTGTGTGTATAGAGTATTTTGGGCTAAAATATAAACAAAAGCCTCAAAAGAAAATACATACAAGATTAAAACAAAGTTTTTTTTCTTTTTATTTATTTATTTATTATTATTATTATTCTGTTATTATTATTATTTAGACAAAGCAAAAAAACCAAAGAGAAAACTTATTTATTTTTTTTTATTTTTTATTATTTTTTTTTTACCTTTTTTTGAAAAAAACAAATTATTATTATTTACTATTATTTATTTAGTCGGACGAAATTGAATGTTGACAGTGTGCATATGTGTGCATAAGATTTTTTTTTTCTATTCCACTTTTCTTGTATTCTCTTTTTAGTTCTAACTGTTGCTAATGCTAAACAAGTTCTTAATAATCGGTATCTATTTATTCTTCTTAATTAAAAAGCGTAAATAAGGTAACTCTCATTGTCGTAGAGAAGAACAAACAGTTATATATTGAAAATCTTTCAAGAAGTTTTTCGTAGGACCATCCATCCTTTTAAAGTCTTCTATTTTCATTGGTCAATTGTTGGAGAAGGGATTTTCAAAGAACATGGTTAATGATTTCTTAGATATTTATAACACCGCAAACAGAATGGTTATTAAAGCCCCTTTGGTCTGGACAAAATTTTCTTTCAATAAGTCTAAACACTATTCAATCTCAATGTTTTTCTGCTGCTGTGTTGATACTATGACTAAGAATGAAAGACTTAAGGAGTTGAGAAAATCTTTGAATGTAGTTGATTTTCATTTGTAAACTTTTGAATCAAGTGGAAGTGTTAAAAATGTGATTCAAATAGTCGTAAGTTATATGTTGTCACTCTAGTTAGTTTTGTAATTTTTTTAGTAGCTACTATGGATGTGTTAAAAAAATTTGTATCTGTATATAAAATTCGCAACGGGTAGAAGATGAATATTGTAAATGGATATTCACGAGTATTTGGTACAGGTATTTTTTACACTCACATGTTATAGGGAAGGGTAAAGGAATTATATTATCCGTACCCATACCCATTATACTCTAAGTTAAATTAAAAAAAATTCAAAAAACATGATTAAAATATTAACGCACTAATTTTGAATAAGTTATTTTTTATCAGTTGGTTTTACCAAATCTTTATATTTTTGTAAACTGTCATTCAATACTATTTAAATAAATTATTTAGACTTTGTTTAAAATTTATGGATGTTATGTATTATATTTTATTTGAATTTATGGTTAAAAATATGTTGTTAAATATATATTTTTTGTAAATACCTACGAGTACCCATTGATATCCGTAGATATTACAAAAATATGCACGTACCGCATAACGGATATCTTTACGGATATGGGAAAATATACGGGTTGAATATTTATCCAGTGGGTAAGGTATGGGAAAGGGAAAACTATTACTCGTACCCTACTCGTCCCATTGACATCCCTACTAACTATTGTTTTATTTAAAATATTGTAATTGCTTTATGATGGAAGTATTTGTATGCATTATTGTACATTGTGTGCATCAATAAAATAAGTTTTTCTCTTTTTAATCCACTCTTCTTGTGTTCTCTTTTTAGTTCTAATAAATTGTTATCTAGAGCCAGGTTCTATGGGACCGACTGCTGCAAATTTTTTCGTAAGTAATCTTCTTGTTCTTGATGGAAAGAACTGTGATTACTGACGTGTACAAATGAAAGTAAATATCGATCACCAGGATGTCGTAGAAATTGTCGAAGAAGGGTACCCTATGCTTAAGGAAGATTCCATGGATGCGTAGAAGGCACTTTACAGAGAACATAAGAAGAAAGATTGTAAAGCAATCTTCTTGATCCATCAATATGTTGATCAACATGTTGATGAGGTGCATTTCGAAAAGATTGTAGAGGCTACAACTTCACAAGAGGTGTGGAAAATATTGGAGAAATGCAAGGTAGGTGCTCAACAATTAAAGAAACTGAAGTTACAAACAATGAGGAATTGTGGAGAGGTAAATGGGGGATAATGAGAAGGTCGCTGAATTCTTCAACAAAATCATTACACACACAATGCTACGAAGAATTGTGGAGAGAAAATTTCAGATCAAACAATTGTAGAAAAAATCCTGAGAACTCTCATTCCCAAGTTTGATCATATTGTTGTAGCCACTAAAGAATCTTAGAGGCTTGAAGATTTAAAGGTAGAAGAACTTAAAGGTTCTCCTGAGGCACATGAACAAAGACTGTTTGAAAGATGGTGAGAGAAGCCTAGTGATCATCAACCACTACATGCATACTCTTTAGGAAAAGGAAGCTACAGAGACAATTTTAGAGGTTGTGGTTGAGGACGTGGTAGACATTTGAGAGGTGGCTATGGTAGAAATAATCAAGATCAAGAAAAGATTGATTCAGATCAATTTGAAAGACTAAATAGGAAAGGGAGTTCCAGTAATTGGCAAGGTAAAAAGAAAAAAAGCTGTTGATAGAAAGAAAGTTAAATGCTTTAAATTTAATCGCATTGGTCATTTCTCCATAGAATGTATGGCTGCACCAAGTCATACAGATAATAAGGAAAGACCATCACATGAAGCACACATGATTAAAGAAGAAAAGCTTGATAATGACAATTCTGAAGAACCTCTATTATTGATGATGGTTACCGACCCAGATTTACACAACAATGAAAATTGGTATTTAGACTTTGGGTACTCAAACCATATGATAAGCCGTTTTGATTGGCTCGTTAATTGTGATGAAAAGAAGAAAAGCATTGTAGGATTTTCTGATAATAGAGTCATTCAGGCTGAAGGAACCGAAAATGTGTTAGTAACATAACAAGATGGAAGACAAGTTGTAATTTCTGATGTGCTCATGTTCCTGATATGAAGAGCAATTTAATTAGCATTGGTCAACTATTGGAGAAGGGATTTTCAATGAACATGGTTAATGGTTTCTAGGAGATTTATGACACCACAAACATAATGGTTATTAAAGTCCATTTGTCCTGGAACAGGACTTTCAAGGTAAGTCTAAACACCATTCAATCTCAATGTTTTTTTGCTGTTGCGTTGATATTATGACTAAGATTGAAAAACTTGGAGCTGAGAAAATATTTGGATGTAGTTGATTTTAGTTTGTAAACTTTTGAATCAAGTGTTGGTGTTAAAAATGTGATTCAAATAGTTGTAGGTTATATGTAATTACTTTAGTTAGTTTGACAGTTTTATTAGTAACTACTGTTTTATTTAAAATATTGTAATTGCTCTATGATGTAAGTATCTGTGTGTATTAATGACCATTTTTGTGCATCAATAAAATAAGTTTTTTTTTTCTCTACTCTAATTTTCTTGTATTTTCTTTTTAATTCTAACTTGTTCATGCTAAAAAAGAATTGTGTTCTTCCTAATCAGTATCAATTTATTCTTCTTAATTAAAAAGTTTAAATAATGTAGTTCCTCATTGTCATAAAGAAAAAGAAGCAGCTATATAATGAAAACCTTTCAAGAAGTGTTTCACAGGGTCATCCTTTTAAAGTCTTCTATTTTCATGTTTGGTATGAATTGTTTAAGAAAACTTTTATTAAAACTGTTTGTAACTATATCATGATCATGTTTGTAGGAATTGTTTAAACATATTAATTACATTCTTAACATTCTTACTTATTATGATTTACAGATTCTTAAGAAATATAATTCCTAACAATGAAAACGATTAAACATACCTTTTATTGAATAAGATCTCAGAATAAACAACAATTGAGTGCATAAGTTGTTAGTACATAGTAAGATGGTTTGCAGACGATAAAATAATGTGCCCCACTAATTCTACTTTGCACTTGTTCTTAGGTTTCTTGAAGGTCAAGAGCTTTTAAACCCTCGCACTACTAAAGAGAAAAAAATACTAAAAGATAATAGATAATTTGATAGATTGAAAATTTACTTTAAGTACATTTTTTAGTATAATCTACATTTGTGGCTAAACAGAAAATTAAGGTTGTCATATGAGCTTTTCATTTTAGCATAAACTACTTGAACAAACAACCAAGACAGTCCATTCGGGCTGATAGAATAGATGGGTTGGCCCGGACCTACAGACAAAACAGGACAACCTAGGCCTACAATCTAGAAAGGCAGACCTGAACCCCTGGATAAGAGGGGCCAACTCGAGCCCACAAACGACATAGTTCAACCTGGGTTCATCCGACCTGAATTGACGGTCGATATGGGTAGGCATGGGCCCACGTTCAAGATGGGCCGACCCTTGACTATGACAGGCTAGTTTGGGCCCACGGATGAGACAGGTTGTCTCAGACCCACGGACGAGACAGGTTGTCTCGGACCTACGGACAAGACAGATTGTCTCGAACCCACAAACAAGACAGGATGACCGTGGCTGACAATTGAAACAAGCTGGCTAGGGCCCACGATTGAGACGAGTTGGCCCAGGACAAAGGTTGGGATGGAGCGGTCCGGAATAAAGTTTGAGATGGACAAGCTCATGGCAGAGCTCGAGACTAGCCGGTTCAGGCTGATCATTGAGATGGTTGGACTAAGATCGATTCTCGAGACAAACCGACCTAAACCGAATGTTTCATTTGTAAAAAGGAAGCCCATGGACTAGCCTGATCCACAAGACTTTTGTGAACCTTTTGGCCATTATAACTTTTTAATTTGGGACTCTTTGGTCTTGTGGTCTTTTTGGCTCAACTTACATGGGTCATGACCAAATCCACATCTCTAGGTGTAAGGCTGAGGTAGAGTGTCCCCGAACCTTTCTTCTTTCAGATTAGTATATATCGATGCTATGAGATGTGTTTCTATCTCAATAATATGTGTGCTCTCTTTAAATCAACTTTTTATCTGCTTATCAAAACTCAAGCATTCAGAAGTGCTACAGAGGTATCATTGTAAAAACGATGCTATCAGTGGAAGTATTCAATTTTTAGTAACCTTGTAAATAATAGCCGATAAATTAACATTTTAATAATACAAAATGAAAAAATAATGTAAATTGTTATAACCATATCTGCATTGTGTTTATAACACGGTCCTGCATCAAGTTCAATTAAATAAAATATAATGTCATCAATTGTAACTTCATATACCTTCATGAGAGTTTTGGGTCTGGACTTGGTGGCTGATATAATTTGGCATGAACATTCTTGCTCGCACAGATGCAGCAATAATAATTCACAACTCATTCCAAACTTACATCATTTTACCATAGCAGACCAATTTCATGAAGCACAATACCAGGTAAAACGTAGCGAATAAAGAAAAAAGCTCATGTTCTTCCATATAAAAACTGAAGCAGAATCATACATCCTGGAGTTTATCAACATTAGTTTGAGCTAAAATGCACACAACCAAACCGTGGCAGTTTTTATTGACATAATACAAGCATGCTATTGACAGCCACCGAAACCAAACCACGAGAGAGATGAAATATAACGTGCTTTCACCATTCCAACAAACATTCATGTTTCAGATTTGTGTACAGGGTTCTTTACGTAACCACCACCTAAATTGATTTTTTGTGTTCAAGGTTGCGAGTACCCCAAGCAGCAGAATAAGTAGTAATAGCAGAGGCAGTCACACTCAAAGATCGATTTGCAAAATCAAGGCTCTTTCTAGTTCCCAGCCACAAGGTATAAAGGAATCCAACCCATCCTGGATAACATTATTTTCATGTGCAGGCAATATATAGGGTCAGCTCACACAAGTAGGACATAATAAAAGGTCAAATTCATAAAATTCTCTATTGTCGAGAAGGTAAAACAAGGTGTGAGAGGAACCAAATCTGTTAGCATCTTAAAGTTAGAGATGCCATAGGCTCTACAGTGGCTAGCATCTGTACATTACAAGTCCATAATTTAGTTTAATACTTAACCCTGCTTGGATAATTTTCTCTATAAGGTAAAATAATTAAGTTTCTTCAATAAGCTAAAATGAACTTGTACACTCAAGCTTTTGTATAAGATAAGAAAGTTTCTAAATCAGTGTATATGTGGATTAGCTTATAGGATATGTTCACTTCATTTCACCTTTTTATGGAGAAGTTTATCAAAAGTAGACATCAAATTGAGATAAAAAGGCGTTTATAAGGCATTTCTTGTCTAAAGCATCTATCTGGTTGGCAAGTGCACGACATTCAAATAATAGGCATGCACCATTTCCGCAAGGTTGTTCAGTAGGAGATCTTTTCCAAGAAAATATGGCTAGTATCAATACAATTTCATGCAAATGTTCAAAATTCAATATATCATCTATATGAATACAGTGATTAGGGTAATTTGAGATGCATCAACCAACTTTAACTTGAGAGAAGTCAAATTTACTTTATCTTATTTAGAAGTTTATCCAAACAAACTCTAATGACAAGTACAGAGAATGGAACGGGGATTCCAAACAGGATGTTACCTGCAGTAATAACGATAGCCACAACAGCCCAAAAAACAACTGTGGAAATAGCAAAGATGGTCACTGATAGTGCTCCGATATATATAGCTGTCACAAAAGCAAAGGATAGAGCCAAGAACCCTCCAGCTACTGCCAAAGATATTAGAAGGGAGACAAAAATGGCATTTATAGTTGCAGCCAGAACGAAGAGCATAAAAGCAACAAGTCCTGAGAGAGCAACAAGAGCAACTGTCGCAACCTGCATCAATTTGAACCACAAATCAAAATCATTTAATATTTTTGTTTTCATATGATAAAAATGTCGTTTTTATAAATTATCTTCAATTATGTTTATCGACAATGGTGCTTAAATTTAAAAATAACAATATTTTTGAAATCATAACATAAATAAGGTTTGGAAATTAAAAGTTGCTTATGTATAAGTCTATTAAACGTAATATTTTTTTTTCTTCTTATATTTGAATTCAGAGAAAGCGTTACATTAAACTAAATCAGAAGTTTTGAAAGTAACTTTTGTTTTTCACAATATTTTTTATTTGAAATATGACACATCAAGAGTAATATATAAACCAACCTAAATTATATTTTAATAAAATAAATAAACCTACACATCTTTGCCGTAAAGTGAAACATGAAAACTTTTTTAAGATACTACTTTATTTTACTTTAATAGAAATCAGGAACGTGAAAGAAATCTTGATATCACAGATTATTGTGCTACCAAGTAGTACTAATTCGTATTTTGTACAGATATATTTGTGTTGCTCCTTGATTAGGAACTTCAAAAATAGATATCGAATAAGACATTATAAGAAATTCATAATAATTATAGGTAAAGAGAGACTGACGGAGATGAAGAGGAGGCGTCGGAGGGGAGAGGCTTGACGGAAGCAGAGAAGGAGGTGGCGAGAGTAGTTTCTAGAAGCTTCGGGGAAGAGAGGGACGAGGGTGGCATTGATCTTAGAAGGTTCGAAGATGAGACGCTGAACGACGTCGTATAAGTTCTCCTTTCTCTCCTCTTTCGCTTCTTCTTCTCCGTTTGGCTTCTCCTCCGCCATCTTCACCTTCCAGTGCTACTTGCAATTGAAATGGAACTAAACAAAGCAAAATTTCAGTCACACTTAGAGTGTACTATTCTCTCTAAATATAAAATATAAAAAGAGCTTCCACGTTTTAGTCATGGATTATTATTTTATTAATTTTTGTGACTAATTATGTGGCGACACATAAGACGCTTAGTTTTTTTAATATTTTTTAACCCATGTCAATCCTTTAATTATTTTTAATTGCTTCATCAAATATCGTCCATTCACCATCATCCAACTTTTTATGTGCAATATTAGTACGAAAAAAACGTTATTAGTTTAAAAGTTTGTAATAGATCTAAATAAAAGTCTATACATTTGGGTTTTAAAGATTTAAAATTCAAAATCACGACAAAAATTAAAACTTTGAAGAAAATAGAAACGAAGAAGGAAATCCATTCATAAAAAGGTAAGAATTTTGTGTCCTGTCTTTCTTTTCTTTTTTTTAGTTTACAGTTTTTATTTAAAATTGGTTACTTGTATACTAGATAAGATTAGTTTTTTTTATTAATCTTGGAATTTGTTCTTGTCGACTAAACTCTTAATGAGATAAACTACTCGTCTTAGAATAGAGATTTGAAATGTGTTTTTATTTTAAAAAACAAGATCAAATTTGTGGATGATATATCAAGATACCTAAAAGAGAGATGATCCCAAGTATGATGCACGCGAAAAATTCAAATAGGATAGTCTTATTTTGGATCACAAAGACTCTATCCTCACGTATAATTGAGTGTTGTTTACGTTATAAATGCTAAAGATCTTTGGTATAATCAAGATTTCATATATGCTTCAAGATATTTATTCTATCCAACAAGGTGAAAGAAACATAATTGAGTTTTTCACAAATTTAAAAATTTCATGGAAAGAATTAGAGTCCTCGAAAACCCTAACAGAAGGTAACCACAAATGTTACCTTTAATTATTCAAACATCTCGTTGGAAATCCCACATTAACTAAAAATAAGGTTAATTTAGAATATATAAGTGAATTGGAAATCCCACATTAACTAAAAATAAGGTTAATTTAGAATATATAAGTGAATGTAAACCTCTTTTTATAAATTGATTTTTGTGAAATTGAGTTAAGTTTAAAATCTACTTCATAACTTGTTTTAGTGACCTACGTAGTTGAATCTCTCCATATCAAAAATTATCAAATACCTTATATGTATAATACAAATATTATGTTATATATATAAAACCACGTTATCTTAATGACTATAACCATATATAAACCCTTTCTGGTCTACAGAGCCAATAGACAATTCTTATGTTACTTCCCGATCACGGTTTTAAAAAACACTACTCAACCAATAACACAGTGATTTTTAAAGTTGACGAGATAGTAACTGTGACCACGTACAACCACATTCATCCACGATTTCCTGCAATATTAAGAAATAAAGCAAAATAGCAAGAATATCAAATTGTTACAAGAGTTACTCAAATTCTTCGTTATCACCTTTCCATTTCTTTTAATTTAATGGTTATGGTGAGTTACTCTGACTGTAATTTAAAACCTGTTCCCATCACTACAAAAGTATTGTAAGAATTGACAGAATTCAAGTTTTGTGAGTAATACATAATGTTCATACCTTGCTTTAAATTAAATTTTGTTTTCACTTCTGCATCCTTTTAACTTCAAAAGTTTTTGAATAAGATCGGGAAAGGTAACATTCAAGATGAACTCCATGTTTTTCTGAGTGGTTTCACCATATTAGCACTCAAGATTTGTCCATTTAAATTATCAATAATAAACAATAAATACAATATAATATATACTTGATTAGTATGCTTGATTTAATATATACTGATAGTAGGTGAATGAAACAGGTTTTACCTTGATATTTCTAAGAAACATAAATCAAAATCTCCTACTATGGCAAACTAACTGTTTCATACATATCCTTCTTCTGTCAACTTTCCATAGAATTTGAACCTCAATTATTCCACTTTGCACATTACAGAGGAATTGCAACAACAAGTATTATTCCACTTTCACTTGATAAACACACAACACAATTGGTTGTAGGTGCGTTTACAAAATTAAGCACAAGACAGATGGGTCCAAGGACTGATGCATGACCATTTGACAACAAACGAATTCACACAAGCTGGTTTGGATTTTACAGAAACAGTTTCCTCTATTGGCAAAAATAACAACATTAGTGTCCTTTAATTGGATGCAGTAAATGACGCATTGAGCTATATATCTACTATGCATTTCTAAATGGCTATTTAGTTTATGAGATTTATACGATTATTCCTCAAGCCTCAAGACAATGGTTCACCAAACACCAAGTTTACGACAACTTTTCTGCAGCATTGTCCTGCAAGTTGGAATAAGCAAAAAATGATGGTCCTCAAGTTCATTTTTAAGTCTCACTGCAAGCTTTCGGACAATTGAAATACCTTTTGGGGCTTCAAGTAGGATGGACCAGCAAAAGCATTCTCCTCTCAAAAAGCAAATAAGCCATCATTTTTCTTCAGATACTGATTTATTGGATGAAGACCTCTGCCACCACCAACAGACCCAATCTAAAATTAACACAGCTTTTATTGGATACATAGACATCTTATTGGCAGCTTTAACTGACAATATCAAGACCACACATTAGCTATGCTGTGACAAACTCAGTGCACTTGTCTCTCAACCTCGCACTACTCGCTTTGATGTTGCTCATCAGCTGCTGCAATACATCAAAAAGCACCCGTCCCCTGGTCGAGGAATACTATTTTCTGCTATGTCCAGTCTTCATTTACTGTCTTCTGCTAATTTTGACTGGGAAATTTGTCCTTACCTTATACAAGGAAATCTGCAACTGGGTTTTGGTGTCTTCATTGAGGATTCTCTAGTTTCTTGGAAGTCCAAAAGCATACAACCATAAGTAGATGCTCTGCTGAAGCTGAGTAGCTGAGTATAGTCATTGGCTGAAACTGCTTTGCTAATGCTAATGAGCTAACATGGTTGTCTTATCTGCTGAAGGATAGTTAAACTTGTCTGCTTGTATTTGGTGATAGTTACGCCACAAAACATATTGAAATTGATTTTCACTCGTGAAAGGGTACAATTCGCTTAGTTCGTTAGAACTACTAATTTAGTATTTCCTTCTATACATCTGTTATTTGCATATACAAGCCTATTGTACATATCAGTCAGTCAATCAATGAGAATAATTTTCTTTCATCCTTTTCATTCTTTTGGATTCAATAACTTGCGGCCACAACCTGCCGTAGCCAAACCAGAGAATGGGACTGAAAATCTAAGTTATTGTGTATTGGAGGCAGCTGTGAGAAACGAACCAAGAAATGTCTACAAGACTGCTATTGAGATGAAAATGTTTGTGGTTATTAAGCATTCTCTTTTCTATTTCCTATTTGGTATGTTTCATATTTCTTGGTTTGGTAATAAACTACGTAATACAAACATACCATGTCTCTGTTGGCCACAAAGGCAACCACGTGGAAGAGTGGAGTTTCACTAGTCAATTCAGCTAGCTTTGATCAGTTCCAAGAGGATAGCAGGAAAATATCAGTCATTACTAGAACCCGTATCAAATTTATCCACCACAATAAAATATAGCAACTTTCATGACTTTTATTCCTAACTAAAAATAGTACTACTAGTTTAATAAGATCGGTTTTGTTGTCAATATGAATCCAGATTAAAAACGAAAGACAAAAACACATAGAAGCTGAATAATTACAGTGAAGGAAAGACATGATTTATATAACAAGCACAGAAGCTCCAAAATTGTCCTCCCGGAGCCCTTATACAATTAGAAACATACAAAGCAAAATACCAAAGCAAGATTCCTAAGAGAAAACTGAAAATGAAACTAAAAGGAAACCCAACAAGTCTAGTAATCAATCTGGCAATCTTGGCCCCTTGCATGCATGTCTTACTGTACAACAATATAACAATAAAGCAGACAACTCAAGGCCAGAACTGTACCAAATAACGTCCTTCAAAGTTTCAAAGTCAAATCTGGTGTTGAGTTTTCTATGTCTACAGGTGGATTAACCCCAGTGAAACTCAAATCTGAACTTCCAGTAAGTATGAAATTCTGATGACTATCACCTGCCTCGACAACCTGACGAAAACTACCTGGCCACAACAAATCTGACTCATCCTCCTCCAAGAATATTGGGATGCCAACATACCCTTGATCAAATTTTGCGTTGCTTTTTATCTCAGGAGGCCTCATTGTTGGTGAGAAACCATGGTGCAGTGAAGAGTGTGCCTTTATTCCTAAAGACCTAAAGGAACCATGCAGAGGGAGAGATGCTAGATTGGCATACCTTTCAGAGAAAAATCCCATTCTCAAAGCCCTTTTTGCTAATGTTCTTTCTCTCTTGTGGGCATTCTGGTGTCCACCAAGAGCCTGAGAGCTGAAAAACTTGCGCTTACAGTAATTGCAAGAGAAGACTCGTGGTATGGTCGCTGCTGTGGTTTGAGAAGCAGGTTCATTGCTGCTCTCGCTAGTGCTTGAGAATGAGAATCCTATTGAGTCTCTTCCCCCTGGCTCACTGTTCTTGAAGTTGAGAGTTAAGTCAAGTGAAACAGAATCTGAATTAGGATGGCTCCCAGTTAGATTTGTGGTGTGGGAAATGTTAGTGAGGCTGTCACTGCAAGGACCTATAGAGGTTTCTTGAATGGAAACATTGGAAGCAACCTGGCTGCTAACTTCAGATTCATATTCTGCATATGCCTCAACTTCAAGATCAAAGTTTGGTTTCATGATGTAGCTGTGCCCAAGTCAGAAGCTAATTTAACAAATAGGAGTGGGAGTTAACCACCAGATTATCCAGAAGAAAATCTATTTCTGAGCTTGCACTGGGATGTTTACTTTATCCTGCAATTAGTTAAGCCAAGAAAATCAATCAGCTCATCAAGCAATCATAACAAAAAATCTTGAATCAATACTGGTACTGTGAAAGATGACTAGATACTCATCCAAGTACAGTGTTTTATGATTCCTATGCCTTAAAAGTGGACTTTCCCAGCTCGAAAAGCATTTCTAGTTGGTGCTTGTTTGTTTCATTATATGTTTGGCCAGCCAAATGGGCGATTGGGATCGAAGGTAAAGTAGTCTCCATATGCAGAAACTACAAATGGGTTTCGTAGAGTGATCATAACCAATGTCAAATCTACTAACAAAACCATGTTTTAGTTGCATTTTTGGGATTTATAATGACATATTCAGTAACAAAACGTAATGTTTGAAAACTATTACTATTTTCAACACAAAATCCAACCATCCTATATTCTAGCTTTTCAGACATGCCGAGTAAAACTTCATATAAACAAGAATAGGAAACATTCAAAGCCATCCGATTTACAAAAGTATGATCGAATATTTGAAATTAAGGTGAAATCAGACTGTAGAATACAATTATAAAATCTGTAGCAAGGAAGGCATACTGTCTGAATCGTCACATATGCTTGTTGTAAGTTCATGAACAATTAATTAGCCAATATTAGTGTTTTCACATTTCATCATGGCCAAAGTATCATCAAAATCCTGTAATTGCTAACTATATTTAGTAATATACTATATCTATTTTGAAATCAATGTTGAATCTGCTATGGAGATTCTTTCTTATTATATATTTCCAAGGACTCATTGACCAAGGAGATTGAATGTCATGAGTGTCTCCTGATGAGAGAGAGGACAAAGCACCCAGATAAAACTTGAACTCCATGAGTTTGTAAGAGCAAGTCAAAGCTTGGAGACAATAAGACCATCATTCAGCACACAAAACAGAGACAAAGAAAAACATTAATACGGAGATCCAACAACATCAACATATCGAAAACAAAGAACTGCATGCATATGCTTGTTCCATCTAAGTCCCTCCCAATTTTAGAACAAAATCTACCTGGACTTCCATTCTGTACAAACAACCACCCAGTTTAGCAACAAAGAAAGCCTACTAATGACAGTTTAGAGAGGAAAATTACTGTGGAGCCTTGGCTAGAGAGGCAGATTTTGGTGGAGGCAAAACGGGGCACTGATGCGATGACATGAGGTTTGAAGGTAAAATCCACACACCATTTCCTTTATTCAGTGATTCAGAGTTTTGTAAACCCAAGAAAGAGTTGAGAGAAGCAAAAGTGAAAACCAAAATAAGACAAGCAGTACTTACTTAAGTACATAGATGACAGTGCAAGAAGGTTGCATAGCCTCTCAAATTTCAAGATCAAGTGAAAGTGGCCTGCTTCTGAAATCACCTAAAAACTGCTTTGAAATCGGAGACATCTGTTTCCAGTGTAGCTTTCCCAGCTATGACTGTTTATGAGAAGACAAAACTGGTCATTGAGTTTTCTATGTTTCTGAAACACTGATAGAGGGTAAGGTGTGGCCTTAGATATTTTTTTCTCTTTTATTTAAGAAGTTTAACTGAAAAGGAATAAAAAGCTAAGAAGGAGTAAATGGGGAGAGAGAGACATAGAGATGGTGGGTATTGATGTTTAATTATAGGAAAGAACAGGTAAGAAAGAAGTGGAGAGTTAGGGAACAGAGAAGTCAGAGGAAGAAAAGGAGGTTTTGGGATATATAAAAAAGAGAGTGGGAGATATATCATCAAATTAATAATGTGCTACAGTATTTTCAGTGTCTCTGAGTTAGTGTACTCTAATGTTATTTTTTTCTAAGTAAATAGTCTATGAAACGGTCCAAGACTGTGTAAAAAGGTTCATGCTAATACCAACATATAAAAATCTAAACTTTTTTTTTTCCTTTTGCAAAAATTTAGACTTTTGTGAGAAAGCTAACAAGTGAGAAGCAGTTACAAAGTTGAAAGTAGAAGTAGGTTGATGGGTATGAGGAAGAACAGAAAAACAGGCGAACAAGAACAGTGTAGTGATTATTCCCACCAAAGATTGTTGAGGCTCTTCTAGCTTTCTTTCTCTCTCCATGTTCAGTTCAGCACTTGAAAAGTGTTTGAGATAACACCAATGCATGGGGTCAGATTTCAAAGTTTCATGTTTGGTTCCATCTAGCACGTCTAGCATAACTACTCTTCCCATCCTATTCAGACCATCCATATATTATTCATGATCCCATGTACTATGATATGACATCATTTGTTTCTTAACAACTCCACTCACAATTCACTTCCCAACAACCCTCTTTAACATAGTATTTATGAATTATGTGAACCCCCTCGCTGTTTTTTTCCTTCTAAATTCCATCTCTGCTCCTTCAACTTGCTTTCGGGTTTTAGATAGAACTATAAACAGACACCAATTAAAGCATGTAATTACTAATTTATTCACTTAGAAGACGGTTTGGATTTGTTCCTCACCAGAACCTTAGAACAGACACAACTTGTGTGTACCGTTTTCATTTATATCGGAACTGAATTTTCATTTAATAATGTACATAGAATTTGTGTTAAAACATTCACAAATGCTGCTATCTATTGCTTATGAGTATTGCTTCATCATATTTGGGAAAGAAATAAAGTTTTTCCATATCTCAAGATTCCTAAAATTTATGGGATTTAATTGTATAACCATGACATGGGTCATGTCAAGAGTCTAGTAAATCATTTGAGTATGCAAGAATTTAGCAAAATCCTTTAAGCTATATATTCATTGTCAATATTTTGTCTCTCTAAAGTTTAGTCTTTATTTATGGTAACGTTTTCTTCTTTAGAGTTGCAATTATGTCTCTATAATAATAATTTTCTTACTATTATTATGTATTTATTATGATAATTTTCTTTTCCTAGTAAGACATTGTTTTCTATAAGATGAATAATGATCCATATTATGTATTTTTTACAAGTGAGCTCAATTTACACATTACTATACAAATTGATTTTTTGATAGGTGAGCTTAATTAACACCACATCTTCCCATGCAATTTTTTTTTAATAATGGAGTTCAATTAACACCATACCACACAAGTTGATTTTTTGGACAAGTGAACTCAAATAACATATATCATTTGACTTTATTTTTTTTTATTGGTGAGCCCACCTAACATTCTATCATCCTGTTTAACTTTTTTTTTATAGGTGAGCTTACATATTATTTAGGGTTAAATATGTTTTTGGTCCCTTAACTTTCAGTGAATTTTGGAATTAGTCTATTTTGAAACTTTGGACCAATTTAGTCCTCCATCTCTTGAAATGCATGGATTTAGTCCTTTTAATCAAATTTTGTTAAGTTTATTTGACATTTCAAGCGCGTTTCATAATAGTATTTGACTTAACATTAAAGCAAAAATGTGTCAAA
>Ga0099823_1002968_pt1 | contig 15766 bp, 6 predicted proteins | sample CowpearedBW_FD_76831 | JGI IMG/M metagenome (GOLD analysis project Ga0099823, IMG submission 76831) | Root nodule microbial communities of legume samples collected from California, USA - Cow pea red BW | ecosystem: Host-associated > Plants > Roots > Nodule | place: USA: California | collected...
ATAACATTAATCTTATGTTTATAAAATATTTGACATAATTTTTATTCTAAAATCTAAAAATAATTATATCAATAAATTTTTATTTTTATATAATATTTAACTCCATTTGTTATATCCTATATGAACACTGGACTATTTCCAATATTTCTTACGTCCAAGGAACTGATAAAAAAATAGACCAAATGATGGTTTAACTAATTGAGACCCAGTTCGTACCTGACAACATTGAACGGTAGACTATTCAAAAAACCCACAAGTCCTATGAATGGTATGTGTGTGGTGTAAAGTGATTCAAGAAAAAGAAAAAAAAAAAGAAATTTCATGGATATTTCACGCTCATAAATATCAGAGAGGGAAAAACAATTAGGTGTTTGTTTATCTATTTCAAATTCCAATATTCAGCATCACTCAAAAAGTTTTAATTTAAAAGTATATTTTAAACTTAAAATGACTTTTACTTACAATTTTAATTTTAATTTCTTATTTCTAACAGTAGCTATAAAACGACTTTTAATTAAAATCTTCATATATCATACGCTATCTTCATGAAAAAAATGTTTGTAAATTAGTTTTTGTCATTCGCCAGAATTATAACAGAATTTGATTTCGTGTTTATATTTGACACAGTATTAATATTTATGTTTAGTTTTTGGGTAAAATAATTTACATTCATTTGGTCTTCACCAAAAAAATGTACATTTCAGTCTTTCCTGAATACATAATTTTCATTTCAGTTCTTACATGACAAAAAAGACATTATTATAATTTGTATACACAACAGGGACTAATTCATAAATATTAATTATTTAAAGTCTATAATTTAAACCTATTTTTCAATTAAAGGCAACTAAAGCAACCTCAACTTACATACTTCGTCTTAAAGTTTGAAAGTTAAATAAATAAAACTAAAAACGTTTTTTTTTGCCCAATTTGACGAGTTCAAACACAGGACTATTTTATAAATAAATAATTATAGTTTTTTAATTTACGAATTATTAACTAAAGTGTATGCAAACTATAAGCTGTGCTTAGATTATATTTAATGTGAACCAACTTTTGAACTCTTTACTGTAACTTCATTACTCATTAGCATGCTTCTTTCTTCACTAATTTCTACCATAGATGACAAAATACTGTAAGAATAAATATCAACATTAATATCCAAAAAGAAATTAATCTTATTCCTCTTTTTGATAAAAGAACTGGAGTGGTATAAAAGATCAAATATGTAGGATCAAAGAACATATATAATTGTAAAGAACCGCGAAAATCTTCCAATGATGTGTGTAGTGACAGTAATAATTCTGCCGTCGGTCAGAAAAGTAACAAACAATTTACAAAGACCGTTAAAAGAGAGGCATAACCACACCTAAAACAAAAGTTGTTTGCATACGTTAAATTCCACAAATTTACTTGCAGGCTTTTTTTCTTCAGCTATCTTACATTACAGTAACCCATCTACTATCTTCTGCATCTTATCGGAATCCTTAGGGAGACTACACTCTATCAGAAATAAGCATATATATATAGTAAGTTCTTATATAAGTTGTGTTGCTAGCTGTTCCACATAGTTGGGACAAAATATGTCTACCTCTTACGCTTCGACTTCAAAGAGGTAACCGATTGAGAGTTGCTGTGCCAGTTGCGTTTCCTTTGATTGATGAACCAATTATTAATTTGCTTCAGCTGCAACCCTGTCTCCTCCACAAGTTTTGCCTTGTCATCTTCCTGAAACAAACCAACCTCAATGAGTCAGAGGTCATTATTGTATCATAAATGTCACAATTAGCAGAATCTTATAGTAGCAATGTTGGGTATGACATGAACTCTTTCTTAGCTAAGAAACAAGTTTTGGCGAAACACAAAACTATGGAAATATTGATGAGAAGGTGTTCACTTACGGTAGGATAAGGCCACTTTGCATGTTGCTGCCACCAATTCTTCAACACGGAAGTTGTGTCACCTGGTAATTTCCCAGCTCTACGTTTCCTTAATATTTCCTCCCTGACATCTTCAATTCTTGACTTGAAACCCTGCAGAAACTAAAACTGGTTGGTGATTCAAACTTACGGAAAATAGTAAAACTGCATGTAAACTGCAAGAACAGGTAGCATGTATATATATTGAGTACAAGAATGACCTGCTTCAGCTCAATCTTTAGTTCCTGACGAACTCTCTCCATCAGTGACCTTTCAGATTCTGTAGGAAGTAAGGGACCAAATCCCATCATGTCATGCCCTTCAGCGCTAGATTGATCCAAAGAAAAATCCATCTGTAACTCATCTTCATCATCTGACATTGTTGCACCAGTTCCTTCCCCCAGACTCACTCCTGAAATATAATTAAACAGAAGTCCATATAAGACTTGATTTTGAGAACATTTTTAACGACAAAAGGAACTACAGAAATTCATCTTTGTCACTGAAGAAATACATGGAAAAAAGGGTAGTCAAAACATAGTATGGTTGATAAAAAAAACTCTTGTTCAATACTCCGAATATTTTTCTCTAACAGGTGAGGGAACAAGTTTGGTTTGTGTCTGACATCTTTGGATTGTCTTGTAATTACTTTGAAATTACACTTAAGAAGTAATTAGTCTTGCAAAGGAAACTTCTTTTGGCTCGATTTGAAGGGTTAGAGCAGAAAATGCATGGCATAAATTTTGGGTGGCAACTTGGTGATTTGAAATTGAAAGAAAGTGCAGGTGAGGGAGAGAAGTACAGATAGAAGGGGCCCTTGGTTTTTGAGTGGAACAGTGACGGGTCTGAATAGTGCCAAAATGTTCGACACATCTTAATCATACATAAAAGCATGCAATAAAGTTAGTTGCCGATAACATCAATAATGGACTAATCATCTATTTTTAATCATAATTCAGAGATGACATTGACCAGGCGAATTGAAGTTAATTATTTTATCCTAAAGTGAGTTATACTTTGAAGATGTCCTAAAGGGTCAGTTGAATATCTCTTCTTCATCCCACTTAATACGCCATATGTGCAGTCATATCATCCATAATTATGAGGTGGACGATTAGTTGGATATCAAAATAACCATAAAAATTCCCCCTATATCTACCATATCTGCTTAAACCAGAAAAGTAAAATTTAGATTACTTATCACTTATCGTTTGTTTAATATTATATAAGAAATTCTTCATGTATCTAATACCTATGCATGTTAAAGTCAGCTTTTAACAAGTGTAATACTTGAATTAAACAGAAAAAATAATTTTAAGAAATTAAACAGAATTTTGAAAAATAAATTGAATATACTCATCTGCACTATTTTTATGTTTTGTGAATTTTATTTGAATATTTAAATTAAATTGTTTTTTAGTTGAATTTTTTTCAGTGCGTTATAAAATACTATTTTTAGTTTCAAATCAACACTTTTCTTATTCTTAATATTTCTATTAATTCATTACTTCTAATAAAATATTCAAAATATTGCAAAGCTACTAATTTGTTACTACTAATTCTAAATAAGCTACTATAATATTTTATGTTTTGATATTGTATAGCTAAATCCAACAACACTTTCATGTTGATATTTTTTTTCATTTTTGAACCGTCATGAAATAAATCAGTTCAGCAGTGCACTGAACTACTATAACTACTAATTTAGTAAATTTTTATTATAGACACTTAGCTTTTCTAATTTGCTCGATCTGAAAATTTCAACTCAGTCCAACTAATTTTGTTCACTCCTACTCTTGACAGTACTTAATGCACTCTATTGAATTGAAGTGATTATATTAATATAGTTTTTCTAACTCAACTAAACTAACCACTGATACACCCTGGTATAATTAATTGATACATAACCATTAAAATATTTCCAAAGAAACAAAATCCTAAAAAAAATAAAGACCTAATATAACAAAATTGGTGTAAAATTGAATTCCTAACATGCCAAAATTATAATAGCAAAGCAACTATTCAACAATCTCTACTACATAGATAAAAGAGGCTTTTTTAAATCATGGTAATTAATATATTAGTAACAATAAATTTCAAAATTTTAAATAAAACAATTTAAATGTTTCAAGGATAATAATCAATAAAAGAGTGTCATATGGAGTGTTCTAAGAATACAAGTTAAAAAATTAATATAATGAAAATGTCATTAAAAACTACTGTCAAATATATTACTAATATTTGTCTACAAAAATAGATTTCAATTCTTTATTTAAGCAGTCTTCTAAAGCATGTACTTTATGAAGTGTTCAATTGGATTAATGTCAAGATACTATTAAACAATGTGCCACAACTATATATATTCACATTAGCTCTACAAATATTGTTCCAAAAAGCTATCACAAGTAACAAGATTTTTTGAAAATACTTTTTGTAAAATAATGATTAAGGCTTATAGACATTAAATAAAAAGATTAAGGCCGGAAAAACAGAAAGAAACATTGAAATATTAAATATTAAATAAAGATCAACCCTTTGGTTAAATAAAGCTCTATAATAAATAAGTAATATATTGTAATTGAAGATATTTTATAGTGTCATATAACTACAATTCATAAACTTTTTTATAGTGATATTTAAAAAAATATACCGGTTTATGATTGATTGACTAATACTAACCACAAGAAGACTTATTAAAATCATATTGAATTATTTGTAAGAGTAAATATTGTGATATAAAGCTTGGCATGTAGTTTTCAGCTTTGGGTGCGTTAGAACTTCTCAATATTGTTTATGCGTTATAGGCACAGGCCAGCCTGGTTCGAACGCAGCATATATGCACTAGTCAGACAGCCTCATCATGCACTTCCATGGAAACAATATATGGATCCTTTTAAGAAAGAGTTTTGATATTTTTCACACTCGTTTTTTTAAATGTTTTATCCTTCATCTTTTTTATGCTCTCTTTATCTTTTCTCCACCTATCTCAACTTATACATAAGATAGAGACATATTTGTAAGGATAAAAAAGTTTGTCTATTACAATCAACTTAATGTTTTTTTAGTCCTATGATTTTCTCTACTACATCAACTTGTGAATTGTTCTCTCTTTTCCCTTCCTAGCTATTCTATTTTCTATCTTCTCAACAATAAATAATATGTGAACTAAGCTTGTTATACCAGTATCCCAACTTGTAAAAACAAATCAGTACTAAAACATGATGCAGATTGACAAGAAACTCATGTGGGATTTTTTATAGCAGGGATAACAAACTAGCAAGGCTCCAAAATCTCTCATTTTCTACTGTTTAAAATCATTGTCATCTCCTAATTAAATACTTTGTCAGGAGATGTTTAAAATCATTCCAATGTTTAAAACAAGCTAATTAATTTGTCTCATTATACTTGATTTAAATCAAATACTTACAAATATATACATACAAGTAAAATAGTAAAACAACATGGTGTAAGAAATCTTACTGAAAATTGCATTGTAGGGATAAATATATATGTGTGTAGCAGATCCTTTCAGGAACAAAATTATTGGGTCACGGCATTATAAGTTGTTGGCAGTGACATAGTGGGAGAAGAGGGTCTACCATTCCTCACCAAACTAACTAACTCTTCCCATTGCCATTTCTGTACACTCCACCAGATAACATTTCTAGACCCCACCACCCCATTCCTTAGTCTAATTAACTCGACAACAAAAACTTTTGCAAAAGAAAAAAATATGTATACCATTATTATGTACCTCCTTTCCTTTCAGCTAAATCGCGTAAATCACAAGAAACAAAAAATGCTTTCACACCGTGAGAAATTAATTTTACTTGCCACCATTAACTCCTCACAGAAAAAAAAAATGGCAACATCATACATTCTACTCGTTTTTATGATATTTTTTCTAAAAGAAACGAAGTAACAACCGGTAAATACCTGTGAGAGCTTGTAAGGTATTTTCGATATCGCGGCAGGCCATGACAGCCTCGACGGCGTGGACTCTGACATGTTGCTGAAGCTGTTCTTTGAAAGTACACAAAACTATCAAATACTGTGCCTGCGGTGGTAACAACAAACAAACAACAGGGATCCATGAAATTGTGTTAATTAATTTGTTTTGTGAGAAAAAAAAAACAATAATAATATTGTTTGTTTGGTATATTTACCAGGAAGTTGTCGAGTTCTTGGCGGTCATTGGGGGAGAGAGAGTGGGTATGGTGAGAGACATAAGAGCGTATGAGATGGTGAGAGTGAGATAGCTGAGCATCGATGAGAGGGAGTTGGTCGATGGGAGTAGCCACACGGAGGCACGACACGTGTGCAGCCAGCAGCTGCTCGTACAGCGGATGTGTGGCTATCTCCGCCTTCAGTTGACGGTGGTGATCGCCGGAGACCTCGCCGCTTAACCCGCCCATCATTCCCAGGCTCGGTTCTTGCATTTTCTCAATTTTTAGAGAGTGCGATGGATCGATTGATAAAGGCAGAGCAGAATAATATAGGGTAGACAGAGAGAGAAAAAAAGAGAAAGAAAAATGAGCGAGGTTGAGGTTGAGGACCACCCTATTCGGTAATAGGTTGTGTGTAAAATTGTAAATGATGATTTTCAGAGATAGAGAGAGAGTGCAGAGTGCAGAGAGTTGTATCGTTTTCGGTGTTTATAGGGATCTGAGACACAACTTTCTGCAGGAGCTCTGATAAAAACAAAGATTTTACATACACAGAGAAAGAGGGTGAAGCAAAGGCATTAAACACGGTTGAGAGAGAGAGAGAGAGAGATTGAAGTTTTGTTTTGTTTATTTAAGAAAGAGAGAAAGAGAGAAAGAGAGAGAGAAAATAGAAAGAGGAAGGGAGACAGAGAAAAGAGTAAGCTGCGGAATCATTACTATGAAAGGGGATGGAAGCGAGGTCAGAAAAAGAAGATAAAGCTGCTTCTGTCACCTGACACCTTCATTTCTTTTTCCTCTTCTTTTCTTTTTTTTATTATCTGGAAGGAACAATAATGGATTTTTAGGCTAAGGTACTTTGATTTGATTGGCGACGATGGTTTGAGTTTATCACACCTATCACCACCAAAGAAAAAAATCTGTGCCTTTAAAGGTGAAGAGAGATAACAAACAGACAAAACAATTAGGTACTTCAAGGACTCTGCTAAAACTTTGTTTAAACATGTCAAACACTTTTCATTTTCTTTCCATTCAAATGTTTTTACTTTATTCAAATACATTTAATCATTCAATTTACATGTATCCTATCAAATTTTCAATGAATTATTATTTTGTTTACAAAAGTATATAAAGAATTAAGGACACCGAAGATATTATGGAGCTTTATACCAATCCACATGCTTTCTTCTTCGATGTTAGATCTCAAAGTTACCATAGATTAACGTAATTTGTAAAACATTAATAAAGATATATTTTTTCCTTCTGTCTCCTTATAAATGGTTGTCCCTCATATAAAGTAATTCTCTGCCTCAACAATAACAGAAACATGTTTCATCTATTGCAATGACAAAACTTCATAGGTTAGGTTTTATCCCAACGTAATACAACACAGAATTAACTATTCTTGAATTAACAACATGTGCGTCGCAATTTTTTGGCGTCATCAAAATGCCAAATATTTGTTTATATTATTTCCATGAATTAAATTAGCCGTGTGTTTTAAATAGATTTAAAAAATAATAATTATCTGCATTAAGCAATGTGTGTAACCGTAACTGCTTCTGGGTGAAGCCTTACGGTTATTCTATTGTTGTCACACACCAATAATGTTAGTTCTAGAAATAAAATTATAATAAAGTGTTCATAGTTTTTTTTTTCGGGAGTTAATGTGTATTAACATTTTAATCATACGAAACAAGACCACCGACAGTGCAGTTATGAATTAATTAATCCAGTGGTTAGTTTAACTTATACTTTATATTTATTTCATCGTTGATAGAGTAATTTTATTCGACAACTACATATAATTATTATTATTATGGGTCATATATTAATTCAACTAATTAGTGGGCAGAGAAACTTGGTGAGTGCAAAATTCAACAACAGTTAGTTGTACCAAAAAGAAAAACAAACGATTAGTTATAATAATTTGATGTTTTAAATTAACCGACGATATTTAATATATACGCAACAGCAAAATATGGGTTGAAGTAAGAAAAAATATATATTAAAAAAGAAAATAAAATAAAGATGTATATATCCTTTATCACCAACCTTCATTTAAGTTTAATTTTGTTAGTTGTTGATAAAGTGGGTTGAAGGTTGAGGTGTCAATGTTTGGTTCTCACAATTGGTGGTGCTATGCTTTTCATCTTCCATCTTCTTTACTTGTTGTGCAAATTAATTGTGTATAACAAGTGTTCATATATTGCAGTATTCAGGGGATAGAAGGTGAAATCAAAGAAAGGGACAGTGTTTATGTTGTGTAAGTAACCCCTTTCTTTAAACACAACAAAAACATACTCACTCACCACCAACTTTCACTCAAAAACACCCTCATAATCATAGTTTTATATAATGCGAGACTTTCAACTATAGCATAATTAATAATAACTATCAATATTTTAATATACTCAAATTTTCTTTTTGATTTTACATTTTTAATATAGGTTAAATATGTTTTTATCCCTTAACTTTGTGAATTTTGAAATTAGTCAATTTCCAAACTTCAGACCAATTTAGTCTTTCATCTTTTGAAATATGTGGATTTAGTCCTTTTAATCAAATTTTGTTAAGTTTATTTGACATTTCAAGTACGTTTCATAATAATATTTGACTTAACATTAAAGCAAAAATATGTCAAACAGTATAAACAACTCAAATACAATCATGAAATACGTACGAAACATCAAATAAACCTAACAAAATTTGATTAAAATGACTAAATACACGTATTTTGAAAGATGAAAGACTAAATTGGTCTAAAATTTTAAAATGAACTAATTCTAAAATTCACTTAAAGTTAAGGGAACAAAACATATTTAACTCTTTTAATATTATAAATTGTGATTATATCTGTCAAAAGATGATCACCAAAAATATATATAACATTAATAAAATATGAGTCAAATCCAACATCAATCTTAATTTAAAATCTTAATATGATAAATTTATAGTCTTTTATTCACCTCAAACAAATAAAGATGACAATTTGCAAGAGAACAAAACAAGTCACGGACGTCTTCACATACTGAAATTTGTGTTTTCTTTTTTATTTATTTTGTCTATTTTAGAAAACTGGTGGTTGAATCATCAAAAAGAAAAGTTAAAAAATGCATAAAGCAAATGCAAAGAAAAAATGATATAAAAATCTGAAATGAATATTCTTTTTACTTTGTGTGTGGTTACTTTTGTTTGAAGAGTAGGTGTTGCGTGTAAAAGAAGGAAGCATTTTATCCATAAGACTAGAATCAAAACCTTTGAAGCAACATCTCATATCTTCCATTTTCTCCATTTATGTAATCTCTTTCTTTTCGTCGTCGGAAGAATAAAGATCAAAAGAGGAACCATAATTCTAATTTCACATTGTTTCGTTAAAAGAAGATAGTATTTCCACAATCTTACAATGCGGGCCCCTTTAGTCATTTTCATGTAAGTTAAGTAATTGATTGTTTCTAATCATCATCAAAATTTATTATTATTTATTTCCTTTCTATTTCACAAATAATTACCTTAAACTTTAATTTTCTTTCAGTAATTTTAAAATTTAATGAAATCAAATTTTTATAAACAATTTTCATTTTATATTTGATTATTTATCTTCGTTTTAATTTAACATAACTTAATGTTTTAAGAAAATAGAAGAGGACATGTACATATTTGAAAAGGAGGAAGGTAGCGATAAAAACAAGCTTTGAAGCGCAGACATGCGAAGCGATCCAACATGGAAAGGAAACTGTCCTAATATCAATCAAACAAGTACACAGTTTTTTTTTTAAAATAATATTTATGAATATAGGAACATAAAAAAAGATGAATTTGTACAAAAACACTGAAAAATAAAGAAGAAGAAGAAGAAGACAATTGATAGAACAAAAATAAATAATAATGATAAGAATATATGGAAAAATATAATTTAAAAGATGCGATTAGGTCTAAAGTTGGTGCAGTGTAGTGGATGATTGTGTGGTTGAGAATGAGTAGAGAAGAGAAAGAGTGTGATAAGAAGCACGTGAATGCTTTCCCCATTTTGTAATATATATATCTTATATTTTTACATGTAACAAGAAATACATCGTATCTTTTATTTCAGCTAAATTCCAAGATGTGCCACGTAATTTTACCGCCCTAGAAATTAAGACCATACAAACCTGTGGTCAAAAAGTGGATGAATTGCAAGGATAAAAGAATCATACTTATTCTTAAACTTAGTATTATTAAGACTAAAAAATCGGATGAAGAAAATACACGTTTCTATATATTATGAGCATGATAGAAATGAGATCATTATTATGATACATACCATTTTGGGTGGTTTATGTATATATCTTTATAATGTGAATCTTTAGGGGTAAAACTCCTTGTGTGTGTAATAACTCTTTATGAGTACGTGTAATGTTAGATATTTGATATAGTAAAGTATTATAGAAATTAAGTGTGATTTTAAGATTTATATTGAGTATAAATAAAAAAAATTGAGTATTATATAAGGACGAAGATTCTGACTTATTATCTTAAGATTTTGTTATTAGTTAAAAATAGTATTAATCTTTTATGTGTGGGCTGGACTCATATTTTATTGGTGCTATATCTTTTCCATTAACGCATGAATCACTTCATTAAATGATAAATATTAAATTTAATAGAAAATATTTAATGCAAATGGTAAGAATAAAAATTATCATTGCAATTTATGATGTATTGTGATGAGTTAAAATATATGTATATTATATATAAAGTATTTAATGTTTAAATTTAAACCAACTTGTCCTTGCATGTATAATTGTTCCGATCTCGAATCTTAATTAGTGAGACGAAAACCAAGAACAAACTACCCATCTGACTCTTATACTAATAGATATGTGTTCTTCTCTTTCTGGAGTTCAGTAGTTATGGTTCCAAAAAATGTCTATCTATCTCTTTCTCTCTTATCCTTTATATAGGTTTCCTACCTACCTGATTTGTAGGAAGACGTGTTAGTGTGACAAAATATTAGTAACAAATTTCTATTTTTTCGTTGGATATTAAATCTCTTCTTTTTAGGAACAAACTAACCACCTCGGCCCAAATCCTGTTCGACCCACATCGTACTTGGTCCAAATCCTGCTCAGCCCAAATCTTGCTTGGCCCAAATCCTGCTCGACTTAAATCCTGCTTGGCCCAAATCCTGCTCGACCTAAATCCTGCTCGGTCCAAATGCTCGTCACCTCGACCCATGACTGAAACTCGTTGAATCATGATAAATATTTATCGGGTCGAAATCGAAATGAGCATGTTGAAATCAGTCATTCTCCAGACGGTACAATAATTAATGATTGTTATGACTATAAGACTATATGCACAAAAATCGATGTAGATGATAACACTAAATGTATCAAGTGAGAAGGAACTAACATAAGATAAAACAAGTTTGGCAATTCATAAAATGCTTAATTAATGCTAAAAAGGCACCCATAATATCATTCCTATGCAAATTCATTTAAAATATGAAAATGATGTTTACCGATTTTTAATTAATTTTTATTGAGAAATAAACAATAATAATTCATGATTATTGCACACTATTTCTCTCTTCATTGACCCAACCATGTGTTTGGTTAGTGGCTAAAGGGGATTGGGAATAGATTGAAAACTTAACCTACCATAATGGTCATTATATATATAAAATTGAGTTAATATTTTTAGTAAGTGAAATTGGATTGAGAAAGTTTTTGGAAAATACTGGAAATCTTGTGCAGCTAATATACTTCTTAAGTCAGATTGTGTGTAAGAAGTACTTCATAAAGAAACGTTTAAAGCTGACAATATAACTCACATTTTACGTTTCTCTTCGATTTGTGTCACTGATAAAAGAATTAGTATTTCACTGCAATTAGTGTTAAAGCCTCATAAAGTGACTGTCAAATGCTTACAACATTAACCATATCATAATTTTAGAAACTACACCACGCCCCTACATGCGTCTTTATTGTCTGCACTAACTTTAAAGTAATTAAAAAAAATATCATTCTAATTTATGTTTTTTTTCTTTTACTTTTTTGTGCTCTATATTATTTGTAACGGTCTCAAATGTTTCAGTTGAAAAATTTATAATTAGATGTTTTTGTGAAAGGCAAAATAGATGGGAGGATATATTTAAAAGAAAAAGATAAAAACAAAATTGTTTAAATTAAGGGAAAAATAAAATATTAAAAAAGAAATAATGAAAAATTTTAAGTAAAAGAAGTAATTTGATAAATTAAAAAAATATTTTGATTAATAAAATTGTAAGTTACAATAAAATATATTAATAATACTTTTAATTTTGGTGTTAACTGTTAGACTACCGATTCTGCTGGATTATCTTTTCAGATAATAACTCCTATTCTTGAAATAATTAATTATTCACATATTATTCAAATTGTCCTTTACTAAATTATAGTCCTTAATCTCTCAATTTGATTTTCAAACATTAATTAAGTGTTTATGTTTATTTTGGTCAATAACAAAAATGTCAAACAATCCTGTATATTTTTTACATTGATCCAAATCGGTCAACACTTTACTGACTGTACACGCCTCAAACTATAAGAAAATTTACTGTCAAAAATTTCTTTAAATTTAGAGAACATGCAGAGAAAAACACAAACTAGATATATAAATGTATAATTTTTATATATAAACGTTCTAACTAATTTATTTAATAAAATATTACTAGGTCTTACCCATATTAAAGTGAATTCATGAGGTGACATTTTCTTTTATTCCCAGCTTGCTTATTGAAAAAGAAAGAAAAAAGTTTAGTAGGCATGTCTTTATTGAAAAAAAATGAAGAAAGGAAATGTCTTATTTGTTATATTTGTTTAGAAATGAGAAGAAATATTTGGAGAAAAAAGTTGAAGAGAGAGAATGAGGACATAAAGGAAGAAAATAGGGTAATTAACGAAATGAGATGAGAGTTGAGAAGGTAGTCCCCAAGAAATTAAAAAATAATAATAATAAATAAAAATGGTGAATGAAGAAAGGTAACAGCTGGAGATTGCATCAGCATCACAGCTGTAGTACTGTAGTGTTGTATCATAATTCATTTCCTCGTTAAAAACACGATATGTTAAAGTGGTCCCCTATTACAATACACAACAAATCATTCTAGTAACCTATCTTCCATCCATCACTTTCCTTTCACCTGACCACAATCAAATAACAATAAACTATTTTCACTCATCATCACCTATTACAATTTTTAAAAACTCAGAGGGAAAAGGACGAAAGAAAACTTAAAGGGAAAAAGAAGCTTTACTTAAATATTCTCCATTGTTTGGAATAGACACCAAACAGAACAAAATAATTCAGATGAAACTTGCAGGATAAAATGTCTCTCCTACTCTGGGGAAAAACAGTATAAGAAATGAATGACAAATATATAATTATTTTTATTCACCTTTTTTTGTCTCTAGGTGAATAATAGAAGAAAAAAATCACTTCTTCTTATCATCCTATTTTCTCTTCGTATCCAAACAAAACATAAGGCAGACAATTAATACTTCCTAAAATGAGCCATCAAATCTGATGGGGAACTTCAACATAACCTGAGGCTCACATTATACAAAATTTTATGCAATTTATCAAAACCGACCGACGTATTGAATACCAGATTTATTGAACGTGAAAACAACTGCTAGCCGTTTTAAAAAATATCTTGTGAGTTGTTTAAAAGTTGAATTACTAGCTGATTTCAAAAGTTGCCGTTAAAAGGATGAACAAAAAAAATGCCACCTAAAAATACAAAAACAAATAATTTTGGTAAAAAAATTAATATCATGCACTTTGATTCTCACTCAATCAATTTCTATCTGGCAATATTACATGGTAAAATCGTGAGTTGTCTCTGAGTGGCCTTTTAACTCCCTACTTTAGAGTGCTGCACAGTGAATCATCAGCATAAAATGGTTGAGATAGTTATAGTTAGCCCAGACAATATCAAGTGGCGGCGGGAAGGGATTGAGCGTTGTGGTCACAGTTAAAAAGGACCTAGCACTGTTATACACTATATACTTCCAATATTTACATAAGCAACTCAACCTAATATCTCATACAAGCTCAATAAGATTGCTGTTATGGGAATACAATTATCAGGGTGGACACATTTTCAAGTGCATGCTTCTACACAAACTCCGTGAATTTCACATCACTATACATTTTTCTTTGGATTTTCCATCAGGCCTGGGAGATGTAGATGCAGACGAAGCCTGTCTTCCGGTGTTTCTTGCAACCTGCAATTACCGCTGAAGTCTTGAAAAAATTCAACAAATCATCTATGCAGGCGTTACTAGAGCAGTCAAACATCAAATCTTTTCCTTACAAGAATCATGTATTTCAATGTAAAGAAATTTAGATTTTCAACAAATTATAGTAGTTATTACAGTAATCAACAATCTTATTCTATATGACACAGACTGAGTAGATGACAAAATAAAAATAGTATATTAAAACTAATTCTATAAAAAATTATCTAGATTTGCTAACCGATAAAATAAAGATCCCCCCATCCCAACAAATTGAAAAGTGTGCGTGACATACATATTATATATACACACACACTGCAGACAATGATATCATTTACCAAAAACACTGTAAATTAGTTGTAGTAAAGGCATGTGTACCTGGGGTCCTGTGACCAGTCTAGAGTTACCACTAATGGATGATTGTTGTAAATTATTCTGGCGTGATGGCTGCTGGTCAAATTCCTGCTGTTGCAAGGCTATTGCTAATTGCAGATCAGAACTGTAACAATTGCACACTAGTTAAGAATATAATTTTGAAAAAGGAATAATTTGCAAGTTTTCATGGCCAACAGCAAATTATGAAAATTACTTGATATCTAAGCCTGCCTGTGTTGCACTATCGATGCTGGCAAGATAGTCCTGAAACGAGAAGATGTCCAAATATCTAAGAAAATTTTATTTGCAAAGATTAATATATTCCCATTTTAAAAGAATATATTTATACATACAGCAGTGCTGGTCAGGACATCGCTTTCATTCCATGTGCTATTTTCATGATTTTCTACCTTAAATTCCTTGAAATTACTGGTCATAAACAATGAATCACCGTTGACCTGAAACATAAGTACATAAACTTTCTGCAATTCAATATTGCTCAACGACGGTAAGAAAATACAAAATAGGACAAGATGGACCAGAAAGGGTATGCCAACAGTAAAATGAAAAATGAACTGTGCGGCACAACATTCTAATAAAGATTCGTGCACACAGAATTCGCTACAAGTGGCAACATAGAAGGAAATTTTTAAAATGATCCTAACAAGAAAGATCATATAAACTTTTACCTCGTTCAGTTTTTCCCAGACCAGATCTGGCTGATTAATGTAACCTTGATCAGTGGCTAGAAGATAGAGCTCACCCTCATACTGTGGATAAAGAGAAAATAACTTTAGTATGAAGACTCTGCAAGACAGCCAACATTTTTTTCTCAATGACAAAAAAGTGCTACTGACTGCACTTGATATGAGTAATCCAAATGTCCAAAGAAATAATATTCCAAGACTTTGACTGACCTTGAACATAGTGCTGAAATGATTGTTACGGAAGAAAACACAGAGCTCACGCTCTTTAAGCCCATCTTGTAAACAGAAGAGACTGCAAAAGAATTAATCATGTATAAAATGTAAAAAAAAAAAAAAAA
>Ga0099823_1002974_pt1 | contig 15754 bp, 14 predicted proteins | sample CowpearedBW_FD_76831 | JGI IMG/M metagenome (GOLD analysis project Ga0099823, IMG submission 76831) | Root nodule microbial communities of legume samples collected from California, USA - Cow pea red BW | ecosystem: Host-associated > Plants > Roots > Nodule | place: USA: California | collected...
GGGTCTTGTTGGACCGAGGCCAAACACCTAATGACTACTTCAGTTTTTTAAAAATGCAGACCCTTTTTGGCTTCGGGTCTTGTTGGACCGAGGCCTATAACACTCTTTGGCACCGGTTTTACGGGAACCGAGGCCTATAGTTATCTTTGGCTTCGGGTGTTAGCTGAACCGAGGCATAAAACTTGGCTGGAATTGCAAAAATGCCACCGCGCCATTATATGCTTCGGTTCCTGGCCAACCGAGGCATATAAGGCGAGGTAAAAAGGAAATTCTGCACTAGTGTAAGGAAATGATGGGTATCAAGTTTAACTTGCATAATTTAATCTTGCTAAAATTAAAATAAAAGAAAACAAAGGGGAAAAAAGAAAATAAAATAAAGAAAAGAAACTAAATGGAATGTGCATAATTTTATTGATTTAAAACTAAACTATGTAAATGCATTAATGAAAATATGCCATGAGATGCATGAATGCAATGCATGAGATGTAAGGATCCTAGAATGAAATCAAAAATTGAACGAAGGTGAATCTAGAAGATGAGGCATGTAGTGCAGATGTTAGATACCACTTGCTACTATATTAGACCATGAACAATGCAAAATAAGCTTGACATAAGACCAAGATGATGAACATGAATCCTTATTGGCAGCAAAACTTAAACTGCAGAAATGCATGCTAAAACCAAATTTAAATTGTTCACTTGAATGCAATGCATATTTGTTTAGATAGATGAAAGGAAAATGAATTTCTTGAAAAGAAATGGCTAGTGGTTATAATGTATAATAACTAAGATGGATGATTGAATGACAGTAAGAAAAGGATGCCGAGCTGGATGGGATTCTATGAATTATGTGAGCACTAAACCAGAATAAAACAACAGCAAACTAGCGCAAAACATATTTGTGACAACATTAAAGTAGCACATAATAACAACAGAATTCTGGCTTACAACAGAAGAGTCAACGCTATACAGTGGCAGAAAAGGATCAAACAACAACAACACAATTAAACAAATGCCATCTAGGTGCAATTTTGGTGAAAATATATGTGGAACCCAATGGCAGCAAAAATCTGAACTAAGACTAAATGAATGCAAAATTTGTGAAGTTGAAGTGGCAGAATGCATGAAACTTGAAATGCGATCCAAAGGCAATGATAAAATGAACTTGAAATGAAATGAGACATAACTAAATGAAGGATGAATGCATTTGTAGACCTTAGACACAATTTAGGGGCTATTAGAGACCATGAATCATTCTAACACTGAATGCAAAATGAGTGTGTATTATAAACTCTGGATATGATTAATATTCAAAATGTAGCAACAATGTAAGGTACTTCAGATCCACATTCAGATGCAGAGAAAGCTCAAAACCAGAATCCCTAATTCATTGACTTGCAACACCACATAAACTACACCAATTAGGACTAAATGTGGATGCATGGGTTGTTTATATGAACCTAACATAGTGATGAAGGAATGAAAGATGCAACTATAGTAATATAAAGTGACTATCAATGCATGGGTACCAAGAGAGGTAGATTAATGTGCATGAAGTCATGTGGTAGCAGAAACTAGCCCTGACTACAACAATTTGCTCATTCAATTTCACATCAAATGGATCCAATGTAGAGGCCATGACAGTGGAATGTACAATGTTGAATTAATCACAATAAATAACATATGCAAATGCAAGGGCAGAGCTTGAATGCATTTGATTAACTAAAATATGCAGATGCAGGTGCAGAAATTAAACATGCATGAGTTAAAGGTCCCTACCACTACTACTAACGAGAACCATGATCCTATAGACTAAATGTTGCAGGAATTTAAATCTGAGACAAGAAAATAAATGGTGCAGAATCATAAATCAAATAAGCAGGATAGTAAACATGAAAGCGAAAGTTGATTTAGTGATCAAGCTAAAGTTCATTTGCACTCGAGAAGAAATCTCAGTAATTTATGCCCACTTTGAGTCATGTGGGTTCCTAGAAGGAACCAAAATTGTGTGCAAAATATGAATTAAGCCAACCACCATCATAACATCACAAGATTGAATTTAAACTTTTAAAGTAGTAAAGAAAATGAAAAATGTTGAAGAATTTAAAGGTAGAAAACTTAAATTGCAAGTGAATCATAAACAAACAAAGACTTGAAAACTGTAAAATGAGAACTGAAATTAAAATTGAAAAGTGGAAATAAATTGAACAGCAAATTTTATTTCATTGGAAAAATTAGAGGAGGTTTACACTAGATAAGAAGAGTTCTAAAATCTATCGGTGAAGAATGTAATATCCTGGCCAGATATTACTAATTTTTAATGAAATAAAAAAAAATATATAATAAATACACGTTAATTTATTCTGCATTTTCCCAAAAATGAGAGAAAATGAAAATATTTATTATCTCACCAATAATTCCAAATCCACCAAAATAGAAATGTCAACTAAAAAAAAATATTCAAATCTGATAACATAATTATTTACAAAATATTAAAATCCATAAAACCATAAAATATCATCTAATTTCTTTCCCAAGCTAGCCCCACTTTGGATCTATGCCTCACCAGCATCACTTGCAACATCATGCTCCGGTGTAAAGAATTACACGATCATCGTCAAACACAAGTAGATAAGGTGAGCTAACATATAATCATATACATATAAATTAAATGTATGCACACACACATCAAAGGAACTTTATCCTTCAATTTCATACCACATGGCCACCACCATGTTATCCATGTTCTATGTCTTTAGATAAATACCTTAAGATCCCCTTTGTTGCCAAACCTAAAAGCCATAACTTGTAGAACACATGCGGGAAACCTGCTATGGACTACGCTCCGTAAAGCCATGTGGAGTTCCTCATACGAACCATAGTTCGTAATGTCTAAGACTACCAAATCGGCAACCAACGTCAAAGAGGGCAATCATTTTGGACCCATATGGACAAGTCACAACTCGAACACTCACACCGAACTCACTCGCCAATCCAAGTCACAACTCAAGGAATGCTCATTTTCATTCGCCATCCCAAACCATAATTCAAGAGATGCCATTCCAAGTCACAACTCAAAGAATACCACATGTTTACCCTCTATCCCGAGCCACAACTTAAGGGATAATGTTCCGAGCCACCACTCAAGGAACACTCTAGCAAGTCGATCTTTAAGGTATCACCCATATCCTTGTAGACCACGTACATGCAATGCATACAAAAGTCTTACCTCTGCATTATCGCTTGGCGCTACTCTAGAGTCGCTAGGCGAACAACAGTTCCAGACTGCCTGGTGGATGTCATAAACCGCCAGGTGTTAGGCGCCTCTGAATCCTCTAATCTTGTAACTATCGCGTGGCAGAACGAACCCTATCGCTAGGTGTTACACTAGTACTCGCGCAGTATACTGGTTTACCACTCTGTCACACGTTCAATTTAACTCACCTTCTTATGTATCCTCCATCATAACCCATATACCCATTAATTCTCTAAGTTAAGTATTCCTACACACACTAGGATCCATGTGCTTCTCCACCACCTCACCGCCTAGTCATTAATAAGACTCTAATACCACTTACATTTAGAACCTTACACACCTATGAACTTAAACCTTGAACAAACATACCTATAGAGACTCCTACTCCTAATTCATATAATTATACTCTTAATTCCCATTACATTCTTAGCATGACTAATCTGACCTACAATGCTTTTACAACCACCAACCTTCCAACTTACAATTTAACCCATCAAGTAATTAATATTATTAGTTTTCACATTTATCATAATCCTAGCCCACTGTCCAGATAGTTTTCCCAATTCCACATTCATCATTAACCTAAGTTACATGATTCCATACCCATCATTGCTCCTCATAGCCCCGTAGAGTCAATTTCTCTACACTAGCGCCTGGCGACAGATAGCTGACCACCAGGCAATGCATCCAAATTCTGGAAAACCAAGAATTTCTCCTTGCACTTGCGAGAACCCAGATTCCCCATCCCACCTTTCACCAATTCATCAAGCCAAAGTACCATAAACTATAACCACTTATCAATTTAACATAAACCGAATAACTTTCAGTCCTATTCAAACTACAATTGATCTCTGAATTCAAAAATCCCCAATTACTCAAACCCTAACACAAGTACATATCATAATCATCAAATTTTCGCACATCACCTTATAATTTCACAATTAATCCCTTCCCTTTAATCAATCCATGATTAAAACACTTTTTTTACAAATTAAAAGCAACCTAGAATCCAACTAACCCAAAATCGAGCCAAAACTATTTGTGTCGCCTGGCGGGTGTTCATCGTCGCCAGGCGTATCATATAAAAATCCAGAAACATTGTTAGGAAAAGGTTGTGTCGCTTGGAAAAATTTAGTAACCTAGTGAAATTCCCATGTGTCGCCTAGCGGGTCTTCAACGCTGCTAGGCGGTTTCTGGGAAAATCTAGAAACTAGAACAGAACCCAGAAATTCCAAAGATCAAGGCTCACATACAAATTATATAATGCACAGTTCAATGAAACATATTAAGAAAAACAATCACAGCTCCCCTAACTTGGAATTCCTTACTACAAGTGACTAGGTTGGAGTTCTTCTTGCACCATAATTGCTCTAACCTTGATCTTTTCTCCACATCAGCTCTAGATCTTCAATATTTTCTCTAACTGGTGTACATAATAGTATCTTAAAAACCCTCACCACTATGGTAGTCTCAGAACCTATTTCCATCTCTCCCAAAGGCCCTTAACTAAACCTTAATTGCGTTTAATGGCAATAAAACGAAAATGACATTAAAATTTTGTTTAATTGCCATTCAATGGCTGTTTCATGGTGTATTTCCAACCCCTTTGGCTGCCCCTTCTAACGGCTAGGGTTTCTTACCCTTCTCCTCCATGCGAAAAATAATTTTAGCAAAAAGAAAGCTTAATTTGTGTCTACTAAAGTTTGAACACACACCCATCCAATCTTAAAGCAAGTGCACAACCAATTCAACTAATACATTTTTCATGATAATTCCTATAAATCATAGGATTATATTATCACTTATCATGATCAAGCATATTACCAAAATAATAAGCAATTAAAATAAAACACAATTGGAAAACATACAACTTGAACCTAAGTCCTCTCAATGCACTCATGTACTCTCAACCATTTCACCTAGTACTTTTCCACATTATAAAAGCTAGCATTCATTACCTAAAGGCTTCCACTACATGTATTTATTATTTATTTATTTATTTAATTAATTGAATTTCCCGATCTTACGAAGGAGGCACATTTCTTGTAACACCCCAAATTTAGGATGTCACGAGAAGCTATCATTGCTCTTTTTTTAAAAAAGTAAAACGATTATATCACAAAAAGGGACTTAAAGGAAACTTAAAATTTAAATGTAAATAGGTAATCCAAAACTTCCATTGAAAATAGTAATAATAAAAAAACAATGTTTTAGCTAAATACTACAAATCAAAAGAAATTTTCATAGTCTTCACTGTTTGATTGAAATCAACTAAATAAATAATAAACCCTTGATTCCATCCTCTTTGCTATCTACTTCTTGTTAGAAACATCTGCATTACCATCTACTCCTGTATAACGCACACGTTATATGATCATCACACATGCAACAAACACACAAACAAGAAAATAAGGGTAAGCTAACCATAAACAATGATATTCATAAAAGAATATCATAAACAAAACATGTCCAATAATACTAAACAAACATAGCATCACATTAATCTAAAATCTTCATGAAATTCCACCAATAGCTTTTAAGCAAGGCAAAACATTCTCAACATGTAACACATGAGGATTACTTATTGCGAACCAAATACACACCATCACATCATAATTGAAAAAATAAAGTCTCATAACAAAACCAAATTCATATATCACGTGTATTTAATACACACCAAATATTTTTATAAAATGCATGGGAAAGAAAAGAAAAGAAATTATGAACTCAACCTGTACCTAAACTTTTTAAAGGGTAGAAAAATAGATGTTATCTTTTGTGAAAAGGAGAAAGAATAGGCCAAGTAATTGATGGTGGGTGCAAAGATTAAAACTAGCTAACGTAAAACAAATATCCCATTCAAAATCATTGCCTTCTCCCACATATATCCAAGAAAGGCATGCATGCTGAATAGAAAAGGAAGATAATAGAAAAGGAAGAAAGAGAATAGAAAACATGCAGAAAGAGAACATATTGGAACTGCAACAAGAAAAGAATCCTTAGGTGCATTAATTGTGTATGGCAGCAACGCGAGATAGAATAGAAAGAGAGAAGAAAGAGAACAACAAAGTTGAACCAAATACAACATGAAGAGAGGTTTGCTAAAGAACCCGTACGGTCTGCACCAAAACTTGAAGAAAATTAGATAAGCTTTGTGGCCCATGATTATCTAACCATCAAATAAAAAATCTTGCACTGCACCTGTAAGACCCATTTTATTTCTATTCCTTTTCTGCCCTAAGTTTTAAGGGCCTATCCTAAGCAGATGGGCCTAATGGCTGGCCCATAGGGTGCCAAGGCCCCTAAAGCAGCCAAGACTTCCATTATGCTCTCACTTTGCCAAAAACAAGCTCTGACCCCTTTTGCTTTCCTAAACAGAAGCTTTGCTAGGGTTTTGAGCTCTGTCATTTGCAAGCTAGCTCACATCCATTTTTCTACTCCAAGTAAGTATTTTTTTTTCTAGCTCATTTTAGTCCCCATTAATCACTCTTCGTAATCCAGTTAGGGTTTCATGGTAAACCACTTCTTAGTCTGTTCCGTTATTTCTTTCAGCTCTTCAGTTCATTCCTAGAGTTGTTGTGCTCTCTACGCTTGGATGCCAAAGCCCCTTTTTAACCCCTTTCCAGGTAAGGGAAGCTAGGGTTCATCCTTTTATCGTGTTTTTCTGCTTGAGCCACTGTTATATCACTATAGTATGCCTTGTGTGTTGATGTGAACTTGTGAATTGCATTATTGAATTGTTTGGAACCTATTGTGTGTTGGTGCACGAGAGAACAATGATGAGCACTGGTTTTCTCGCCCAAGAGAGCATGTCTCGCCCAGGCGAGATCAACAGAGGCTCGCCCAAGCTACTTTACGTGAGTAGTTGCTCAAGCGACCCCCGCTGTTTTTAAGCAAGCGAACGTCTCGCTCAAGAGAGAGGGGTCTCGCCTAAGTGAGATCATGCGTAAGGTCACTATTCCCCTTTTCGAGCCTTCGCCTGAGCGAGAGTCTCTCGCCTGAGGGAGACCCCTTTAGCTTGAGTGAGGAGTTGGGCGATGGTAGTGTGATGTTTGGTGGTTTTCTTTGTTCTTGGATGGTTGGCACTTGCTTGAATATAATTGTCATGTTAAAAGTACGAGATGAATGATTTTGCATGAGTGATGTGATTCATGAATTGTGAATGATGGATTGGGTGTTATTTTGGCATGTGATTTGAATGAGATGGTTGGTATGAAAGTGGCATGGTAGCGATATGAAATACAATTTTATATTCATGGTGTGGAAAGGATGAGTTGGCATGGATTCAACATTTGGATATGAATGAGGATGGGTTACAAAGGTGGGCATGAGATTTATATGCATGATGAGTATTCCTTTATTGTTTGATTATGATTGGTCGGTGGTCAGTGCATAATTCCTTGAAATCTCTAGGTGAGATTTCAGGATCGTGCTTCAGTGATCGGGTGCATAATTCCATGACCCCTGTTAGTGGGAATTCATGGTGGTGCGCCATCTATATAGTCTGGTAAGAATTCAAGGTAAGGTTGCATCCTGACACTTTAAGGAGTTAGTTAGTCTCACTTAGAGCGGACTGACTCTTGTGGTGAGAGTAGTAGGAGGCTTGAAACTCATTAAGGGTTAACCTTGTGTGTGGGGGATTGAGACATTGTAACACTTGTAACACTTAGCTCGAGGGTGAGCAGCTCGGGGGTGATCAGAGATATCCACCACAAGTGCAAGCATCCGCTGAATCCGACTAGATTATATGTATCCGGATGAGTCAAGTCTGAGTCTAGTGTATTGTTTGAGAAGTCATAACATGATTGGTTGACATATATTCATTGGTCTGTAAAATAGCATATATTTGTATGATAAACTGTTTTATACTTTAGCTTACCCTGTTTGCTTGTTTGGTTGCCTTGTATGTGATTCTTCTCCTTTTGCGATGATTATCAATTTATTGATGTGAGCAGATGCGAGAGGTTCTCGCGGTCAACAGGGGAACGGTGACTCCGCTGCTTAGCCGCTTAGGCTAGATCCCGCTTAGTGGATTTTCTTTTAGGGCTACGACCCATGTATTGGCTGTCCTTTAAATTTCAATTTTATTTCTGTTAAACTTTTTGTATCTGGTTTAGTTTGGCATCGCTGTGTGCTTTGGATAATTGTAAGGAGTTATGTGGAAACTCCAAGACTGCGCTACTATATTTTTGGTGTGACACTTCCTTTAATTACATTTATTAATTAAATGGGGTGTTACAACACCAATCCCTACTTCACGGTTTTACTAACTATCAACACGCATGATACCAAACTAAAAGGAAGAAAGAGAAGAACTAATAACCCACCTACACTCACGTACAAAAGAACCATGCAAAAAAAGAAAAGAGAGAAGAGTTAATCTTATGCAAAACAAATGTTGTAGCGGGAATGAAAAGCAAAGGAATATGTGAGAGAAAATACTATTGTAAACCAAAAGCTTTAAGATAACAACTTTGCATATGGCGTGAAAATAATGGAAACCGTACATCATGAATAAAAATGAAAATAGAAGTCCTATAGATTGGAAAGAAAGAAAGCTTCAAACACTAATTGCAAACGGAAATCAAGGTTGCCCTACCACCAACCAAATAAGTATATTTCACATTTCTAATAAATCATGTGGCCCCTCAAGAGAAGTGATTCATGGTACAATGAAACTAAAAATTGTAGCACACATAAATGTTTGAAAACCAAAGCAACAAGAATGCTCCCATCTAATAGAGTTTCATGAAAGGAACAACCACCACGCTTTAAACCCAACCTGAAACAGAGCCACAAAACCTCATGCAGAATTGCACACATGAACAAAGACCAAAACTACACCCAACCACACGAAAGTCCTGCACCTAAAACATGTCTACTAGAACCCATCTTTTCATGAAATCAAAGTAGCATACTACCCCACATGCATTCCAAAACGCTGCACCAAAATATAAAGGAAATAGAACTTGCATTTAAAGAAAGAAACATAAATATGCTCATGGAGAAGGAAAAGAAATGGTCATGTACTGTAACAAGCAATACCCATCACGTCCATGAACTGCACAATTCAGAAAGAGAAGCTAAATTCACGTTTAGTGGGCCCCACTTAAAGGAGAAAAATTGAATCTAAAACCAACGCACAAAGCAAAATTTAGCCAACTAGGTTCGAACCTAAGAGCTCGCACACAACAACATGTTGTGCTAACCACTAGGCTTCACACTTTCACATGATATAACATGCATTATAAGTATTAAAACACTTATTCTCCACAAACCAGAATTCCTTAAATAACTTAAATAATTACTATAAATACCACAATAACCTTAATCACTCAAATAATAATTATTTCATATTTCATAATTTAATAATCTAATTAAATTAAATAAATCAACAATATTAATCAAGCCATTAATTTTTCCCATGCATTTCTTGTAACATTTCAGTCGGATATTGCTTAATTAATTTAATTAAAGAATATAATGAATAAAAACTTCCACCTTTATTAAGTATTTTCCCAACACGCAGGAAAATTGAAAACTTTAATTGCAGCATAACTCAAATATTTGCAATTACTTTATTACAAAACCAACCAAAGTTCAACATAATTATAAATAACATCAAAATCTTTTAAATGAAAATCCTTCTAAAAGTCCCCAAGAAAATCCTGCACTTCGCCTCTAAGCATCACTTGGAACACCTGCATCATCATCTGCTCCCAGATAACAAGTTATCAGATCATCGCCACACACAAATAGATAGGGTGAGCTATGCACAACAAATAATTAAATATGAATAAACCAACCCATAATAAGTTCCATATTATTTATCTATAAATCTCTTATACCCCCATGAACTCATACCCTACATGAGTTATATGCAATTTCATATAGGTCTCGGGACTTGTTCTGCCCTACGGACTCCCTCGTCCATAGTCCAACCATCCGAACCTTCACTCGCTTGGACCATGACACGCATGCAATCACCATACTGTGGACCCCCTCGCCCAAAGTAGCCTTCAGTGGACGCATCCACCCTCGTCAATCATGCAGTCCCACAATGTCATGAACTCTCTCGCTTATGACTCACTGCCAAGGACATCCCGGACCCCATATGGACTTAGTCCTTCAAGCATAAAATTCTCAGCCACAGCCATATCCGTCTGATGCCACTCCTCGCGTCGCCAGGCGCCACATCACTGTTTTGCCAAAATTGTCACATTGCGTGACTTCCGCCAGGTGCCACACCAGTAAAAGTTACCTTTACTGGTTCATCTAGCAAAAATTAATTTCAATTCCTACACAATACATATACTATTTAATCATCAAATTTATCGTTCATAATTAACATCCAAGAATCATAGAAGGACTCAGAATGCACAATCACACACCATATGTAACAATCATATACATTTATACTTTCACATGTATTCACACAACCCATCAACAACAAGTGTTATACCCGACAATTCTGCACTAAATAATACATAAACAACACATTTTTAAACTAGCAACAACATCATGTTAAAACAAACCACAACAACAAAACAGTAAGTTCCATGTGTGACCAGTGGAGTTTTCCACAAGCTATGGATTTAGCTCTAGAAAACAAAAATGCGAACTAGTGAGCTCTACAAATGACTTGTGGATTCTGCCACAACCTGTGGATTTAACTTCGAATATACAAGAGTCAAAATAGCGAGTTCCACAAGTGACCAGTGGATTTTCCCACAACCTGTAGTTTGGCTTCAAATGCGCAAGAGTCAAAACAGTGAGTTCCACAAGTGACTAGTGGATTTTACCACAACCTATTGATTTGGCTTCAAAATTGTAAGAGGAAAACCAAGAACTAAAATTCACCCAAGCGTTGACACAACTGATGGATTCTTAATAAACTCATAAAATCTTACTGCATCAGAACCCAAATTAACAGTACCCTTAGGAACCATACTCGCTCCACTAACTTTATCCAAGACCCCAAATTTAACTAATTTATAGTACTCCAACACAAATCATAATTTCATCATAAGGAAACATTTCCAATTGCTATTACACCATGGATTTTCCCATATGCTCAAGAACAACAACAAAACAATTTCATTTCATACAATATTTAACCTCTACTTTTCTAAATGATAAATTTAGTTCATCAATTACTTTAAACAAAATTTCTAATCAACTTACCACCAACGTCCTCCAGTTCACGAAATTCTGCAATCTTAACCAAAAGCCCATTATAAAATCATGCTTACTTCAACCATAATTAACACTCCAAAGGAAAACAAGTTATATTTACAACCATTGCCCCAACCTCAAATAAATTCACATGGTAATAAGATGAAGATAAAAAACATAACCCAAATATGCATTTCACAAGATCAATATCCCTCACACCAAAAAACCCAACATTCTTTTACCACAAGGATAAACCCTTCTTATCTCATATACAAGACATTCATCATATAAACAAATAGCCATAGATACAAGATGTAGCTCCCCTTACACCAAAACTTAATCCAAATTTTATAATTCACCATCCCATTAATCCATTGACATTAATCTCATAAACAATCAATCATAGACACAAGTTGTAGCTCCCCTAACCGATTCATACACCCAAAAGACAAAAAAAAAACAACAGACAAAAAACAAAAGATATTCAAGCATTTTGGATGTGTTCATACACCGGAGCAAACAACAAGAATCATGCATCAAACCACAAAAGAGAAAAGGAACAAGTTCAGCTTCCCCTAACCTGGATTTCCTGCTCCGAGTGCTTTTTTAAAGACTTTTCTTACTCCAAAAAAAAAACACCACATTGGCTTCTACTCAACGGCCTCCTCCAGCCTTCCAAGTACTCTCTTAAACTCAATTGTAGTGCTCTCTTCTACACCCTTACGCTGCCCCATAATGCCCCTCTCTTTCTCACCTTAATTTACTCATTCAACCTCTCCTTCCCCACTCTTAAAAATTCAATAAAAAAATAAAACGAAAATTTTTCAATTACCATTAACCTAATGGTTTCTCCACCCCTCGACTTCTCACATTGATGGCTAGGATTTTCTAAGTTTCTCCCATTGATCCACATGATCATTATGCAAAAAGAAATTATTTTTACACCAACAAAGGTTTGAACCCAGATCCACATAATGACTAACAAATGTACAACCAACAAGCCAATTTGTGTTTCTTGCTATTTTGAATACCTACACACATTCATGGATAAATGCAAAATAATTAATTTATTAAATTATAATACTAATAGCATACACAAGATTTGAACTCAAGTCCTCTCATCACAACCAAGTACTTTAAACCACTTGAGCTAGCACTATTATTTGTGTTCTCTTTACTCATTAACTAATTTACAGTTTTCGTCCTTCACATTTATTAAATAAATATTTATTTATTTATTTAATTTTCTCGGGTCTTACATTTTCCTTTAGTCTAATTATTCTCGGGTCTTACACTTCTCAGTTACTTTATGTTCGTGAAAGGCCAAGTAGAGCTACCCACATGCTAGAGAGAAAACCAAATCTCTAAAGTCTACTTTGCACTCATCTTTTGCACCACTAGGGCTCCCCTAATACAACCTAAATCTGCCCCATAAAACCCCCCAAAGTTGAAAATCAGAAATGATGAAGAACCTACCTCATGATCCTTGCTCCCTTCACGCATCAGATTTCTAAATCTTAAGCCTCCATCACGCAAATCAGCCTCGATCGGCTCTCGCACATAAGACTTTAGCATCAAGGTTTGGCATGTGTTGAAAATCCTCGCGCTTCCCATTCATCAAAAGCAAAGGATTGATTAACCCAATTAAATGAAACGTGTGTTTTGTTGGGAATCCTTAGTCAAAAGTTTCAGTTGATCTCCCAGGGATTAAGAGACAATTGGATTAGAGGACTCACATGCAAATCAACAAAATAAGGATTTTCATGGCAAAGCAAATTTATTCTAAAAAGGACAATTCTAAAAGAACAAAACTAAATGCATTAAAATACTACTATAAGAAACCTTTTTACCATACTTTTAAGAAAACTCTATTTCTCTACAATAACAATAAAAACTAATTAATAAAAGACAAACAAATATTTATTTAAACTAAAAAGAAAGTTTTAGAAAGAAAAAATAATACAAAATGGAGTGCTAACAAGAAATCTAGAATTTCTGAAGGTCACTTTGTGCTCATCAGAATTGGGGAAAACTATCTTACAATGCACTCCCTCTCACTCTTGCTCACACCCAGAAGATGAACCCTAGTTCTCAAAATTTCTCTCTATCTTGTTGCCCAGGGCTCTCCCACAAAACTTAAATCTGCCCATTTTAAACCCTTCACCAAAAATCAGAAAAGATGAAAAACCTAACCCATTTCTCGAACCAGTATCGATGCGCCTTTGATCTACTTTGTCTCTCTCGATTGTCCATCAAGTCATGCTTCCATTTCATCTCTACACTTCCCAAATCACCTCCATCCATCATGATTAACTTTGCTCTCCCTTGGATCAACAGACTCACGCCTCAAGTTCGCTAGTCTTGGCTTGTGCACCAGGTTCAGCAGAATTCGAGCCTCCATCATGCGAACCAGCTTCATTCTCTCTTCTCAGATCAACTTTCGCACATAAGATTCCATCATCAAGGGTTGGCATGCGTTGGAAATCCTCGTGCCTCCCATCACTAAAAGCAAAGGATTGATAAACCCAATTAAATGAAATGCGTGTTTTAATGGAAAGCATTAGTCAAAAGGTTCAATTAACCTACTTAGGAATGATTTGCAAAAAAAAATAGAAAATTGGATTAAAGGGCTCACAAGCAATTCGTCCAAAATAAAGGGTTTCCCAACCAGTCAAATACAACCTAATTGATTGTAATTCAGCAAGGAACACATTATATACTTGTGCAAAATAGTCTTGACCTCACTACAAAGTGTATACATCATTCACTCTTAAATTCTCAAGGTCTAGTTTGTACACTTTGCACTTGATATGAAATTGCACTTCCATATGCATGTAAATCCTCTTACATCCACCAATTTAACTTCAACATTCTTAGAATCATTAGGTCTTGAAATTACGCTTGTAAGTCACCTGGCTAGGGGTGGTTTCAGAGTTTTGAGTCCAAGAACAATGTGTTCATATCTGGTTTGGCCTTTTAACATCACACCATCGTCATGATCAATAGCTTTATTGGTTTCCTTTTCCTAATTTTCACTTTTTCTTAGGTTGAAAACTCACACCACATCCCCATACATTGCATCGTGCCAAACCTACACCGTATAACTAGAATTGCACCGCACCATTGGAACTGCACCGCTTTGCTCCGTCACACCTGCATTACATCCTGACACGTAGAAGTTCATTGTTAAGTTTTATCGATGTGAATACCAGAAATTGATTTGGTTTGTTTCAATAAAAAGTTTAGGTTTTCTTCTACTTCTTGATTTCATGTGGTTCACTTTCGTCTGGATTGGTTCTTGTCTTTAAATTTGTTTTATTAGGGATTGCATTGTTCAATTTTTTTTCACCCAAAATACCTAACCGAAAGTTGAAATAACTATATGTTTGTGTGACTATAACCTAATTGTTAGGGAAAAGCTATGGAGTATTTCAGTATGGACATGACGCAGGCTAAGTGATGATTGTTTGTTTTCCTTGCAAATTTAATAAGGCAACCAAAGTTCAAACCACATGACTCATGATAGAGAACTTTTCAAGGAGCTGAACAAATTAGATATTTTCAAAGTAAAAATTGGGAATAGAGAATAACTTGTTGTGAAAGGTACAAGGACCATTTCAATTAAAAATCATTCAGGTATTGAATTAATTTTTAATATCTTATATGTTTCCGAGATTACTCAAAATTTGTTAAGTGTTACTCAAATGCTAGAGAAAGGTTATAAGATTAGGGTTTGAAAATAAGCTTTGTGTGATCAAAGATGCTAATAACCTATAAGTATTCAAAGTCCATGTGAAAGAAAAAAGATTTGTTTTGGATTTGATGAAGGAGGAATTGGGTACAAATGAATAGTATAAAAGAATGATCAAATTCAAAAGAGGATGAATATCTCTTGAATATGTCACTAGTGTAAAATAGGCTTTTTATACCGGTTAAAAAAGGTTTTTTATACCGGTTCTATTATTGGCATAGATGTAGGCGGTATAGAAGATTTGATCTTTCTACATGGGTTCCATGACAGGTATAAAAAAAGTATTTTTTTATACCATTTTCTAAAACCGGTATAAAAAGTCCTCTTGGAAATGGAAAGTTATGTAAGAAAAAAATGACTTACTATACCGATTATAGTTCCAACCGGTATAAAAAAATTACACATTTTACACCAAGTATGACTTCAAACGGTATAAAAAGTGATATTATTTTTTTATGAAAAATTCGTTTATGCTTCCTACCACATACCAAACCTGTATATAATTACCCAAAACATCCAGAAAACAAATCTCATTCAATCTAATATTTACATGAAATATAATACTACTCCAA
>Ga0099823_1002978_pt1 | contig 15748 bp, 5 predicted proteins | sample CowpearedBW_FD_76831 | JGI IMG/M metagenome (GOLD analysis project Ga0099823, IMG submission 76831) | Root nodule microbial communities of legume samples collected from California, USA - Cow pea red BW | ecosystem: Host-associated > Plants > Roots > Nodule | place: USA: California | collected...
CCAGTCTTCAAGAAAATGTGCGGGCCATGCTAAGTATTTTAGCCCATTAGCCCGCTTAGGACTACCCCACTTAACCCGTAGCTTGTGTGGGCCAACGATAGGTTGATCCGTATTGGCTCGCATAACCCACATTGACTTAAATCTTTAAAATTCGATGCACCAACATAATACATTGTGTGTGTTTCTCATAAGCAAATTGTTCATTAGAGTTTTTTTCTCTAGTCCATACAAAAACAACTTCATTGTTTGTGTTTCTTACCTTGTTTTAATCTATGTCAAAGTCATTTTTATTTTCAACATACATGTACTTTGAAATTAGGAATTATAAAATTTGAATATTGCTTACATTTTTAAGAAATAGGCTTATAGATTTTTTTACTAATTTAATTAAATAGAAATAAGGTTATTAAAATTCTATACTTTGGTGAAAAAAATACAAAATAAATAATTTTTCATGTGAGTCACAGGCTAACACGCAAACCCGCGGGCTAAACATTATGCGGGGTGGGTTAGAGAAATGAGCCTGTATTTCTTATGTGGGGCGGTTTAGTTCAACCTCTTTGTAGGCCAAATGCGGGACAAGCCAACTCGCATTGTCATCCCTATTTTGAACATTGTATACTTGTGAACACCCTCTACTTCACACTCCATATCACTATCTAATTCGTTTGTATTGTATCTGTCATTTATTTCATGATTGTCACCAAATTGGTCTGTGTCAAAAGCACCAACACCTGCACTAGCCGAACACTTCATTTTTTCTTTTTGCTTTCCTAATATTTTTCCACCTTTCAAGTAAATCTCTTTTGTCCACGCATGATGTATCGTCCTTTCTAAAACCATCATCATCATCATCTCTGTGTAGTTTTTCTTCACTTTCATCTAACCCTTCCTTCCTAAATTCAACTCCTCTCTTATCACCAATGTCATCACCACCGTTGACATCCCCATCAACTATACTAGCAACCTCATTCTTAGCATCCGTAGCTTCAACCTCCACATCCTTATAATTCAAAACAACAACCTTCATCACCTCATCATTCACATCAACAACCTTCACATCCTTATCATTCACAATAGCAGCCTCAATCACCTCATCATTCACATTAGCAGGCTTTACATCCTTATCATTCACAAGAACACTCTCCACCACCTTTTCACTAATGACAATTATAGCCTCCACATCCTCCTCATTCACAACAACAACTTCCACATCCTCTTGAGCACCACCCTCAACACCACCTTACGACTATTTAACAAAATCAATTGTATCAGGTGTACTCACCACATGTTCAACATAAATCTCCACCCCCTCTTTCTTGTTTCTACATATTCAGACAATTGTAGTTTATCTCTATCTACAACAAGAGGCCTTAAATCTTTATCCATCCCACCTCTCTTTGGCTTCCACCACAATTTCAACTTCCATCATATTTGAACTCCTCTTTCGATATCGACAATGCTTCGAAGTAAGATCACCTATCATGATCCACTCCTCGCACAACAGTTTTGTTCCACACCCTGGTAAAGCGAAAACCTCCACCTTAAATGTTTCAAATTTTCCCATGTGAAAAAATAAAATTGAAAAACCCATTTGCGGCAAAAAATAACACATTAACGACAAATGTCACCAACATATTCATCACCTACGTCGTCAAACCAACAAAAACCCTAAATGAAATGAATAGAAACATTACCTTTGTCTTTAACACATGATTGCTTCGTCTTCACCATGAGAATCCTTCGTCCCAAGCAAATATCCCTTTCTCTATAAGTCGTGATTCCTTTATTGCCAACCTAACTTTGTCAAGCACGCAAAAAACCATTTGTAAGTCGTGATTCCAACTCTGGTTGCTTGCAACCCACCTCCGGTCATCAAGCCATTTCACAATTTTCTTCTCATTCACAATGCTCACAATTTCAATTTTTCACATTTCCCTCACAACAGACCTCGCGTTTTTGTGTTAGAAGATTAATTTAAAACTTATTATTTATTTATAAAAATGTAATGTTTGAATATTTAAGTATATCACCATGAGATTCAAACTCATTACTTAACTAGGTAAGGATTGTTAAAAATATTATTATGTATTTTTTTAAAAGGGTTGGTATTTCTCTAATACTTTAAATTTGGTTTCGATATTTAATGTTTTTTTTTCTCATTTTAATAGATAGCATAACAAAATGAGAAACATAAATTACGAAAAATCAACACTAAAACAATAAAGAGAAAGATAAAAATTAAATGTTGTAGATAAAGTACAAAGAAAAAACAAAAAGAACCACATTAAAAAAAATAACTTATAAATAAAGGATAATCTACACCATTCAAATGACAAATATTTCTCCAAAAATAAAATGACATACATTCCACGTTTACTTGATAAATAATGTATGCAAGTAATATACAAATGTCATTACTTAATCCTACTTCATTAATTATTTTAAGAATTATTATTATTTATTAATTCTTAAAAATTTAATTATACTTCTTTAAATTTTGCATGAATTGAATATTATCATAGAATTATAAATATTGTAAAAATTTATAATATAATATATTATAAACTTTTAAAAAATACAGATACACATGGACGATAATTGTGTAGATTCTCCTTTAATTTGACATAATAAATACATTTGAGTTTATTTAAAAACTAGAAATATATAAAAGTATAATTTATAAAAATGGTAAATAATACTATCTTTATGAATAAAAAATAAAAAAAATTATCCAAAAAAATTGCCTAACTACATCGAGTACCAGTCATTATCACACTTGTTGAATTAAGGACATGCATGCCTAAATATCAGCCTAAATCCTGGAATCAAGTACAACATCTAATTCAAGTTGTCATTCACTGTCCTAGAGATATTTGTTCAACTCTCTTAACACCGTTACAGGGATTTAGAAAAAAGAGAGGATATATTTAAATCATAAATAGTTAAATATATGGTCAGATAAATTATGAATATTTTAATTATTTTCTGCTTAATTAAATGTTTTAAACACATCCTTCAATGAGATTGAGTATATTTTAATTTTCTTTTACATAATTTCATGTTTTCAAACACATCTTTTAATGAACTTGTGGTAATCCAAAAGTTTGGACCAATGAACTCAATATTGGGTTCACGTACGAATGAACTCAATGTGAATTTGGTAAACATGCATATTTCATAAAACTTATTTTGATGAGTTTATCTAATAAATGAAAATTTTCATATACAAAAATAAAGTTAACATCTTTCATAACTAAAAATAGTTTATATCTAAGTTAAGATAAATTTAAATATTTATCAGAAATTATGTAAATGAATTTCTGCACATTCATTGTACATAAATTGTTTTATGCTTTTATTAGGGGTGATTATGGATTAGATTTTTAATGATCTAATCCAAATCTATTTTTTCAGAAAGATTGAATTTTTTTAAAATTTAGATCCAAATATTTGGATCAAGCTTAAATCCAGATTCAAATATTTGGATCAAGTTCAAAATTCAAAATTCATTTTTCATAAAATAAATTTAAATTAAATTTTCTAAAACTTGTGTCCATATGGCCGACACCATAGAATTTGACAGATTTTTTGTCGGGGCCAACGAGGCCAAATTTCACCATGGGATGGACTTGGCTTACCTTCGGTCGGGGTCAACTCAGTCAAATTTTGTTTAGGGTCAACTCGGCCAAATTCGATCGAATTTCGGTTGAGGACGACGTGACCAAATTTGGGCCAATGTTGACTCGAAAAAATTTTAGTCGAGATCGACTTGACTAGATTTGACCCAATTTCGGCAAAAGCCAATTTTGCCTAATACGACCAAATTTTGGTTAAAGCCGACTTGGCCAAATATGGCCACATTTGGGCTAAGGTCTGATCAGTCAAATTTTGGTTAGGGTTGACTTTCTAAATTCGTTGGTCGGGACCGACTCGACTGAATATGGCCAATTTCCGATCACAACCGACTCAGTTGAATACAGTCAAATTTCGTTCGGGACTTACTCGATCGAATACGACTAAATTTGGGCAAGGGTCGACTCAACCAAATTTTGGTCATGACCAACTCAACTGAATTCGGCCAAATTTAGGTCAGGACCGACTTGCCTGAATATCACCAAATTTTGGTCGTGATCGACTCTGCCGAATACGACCAAATTCAGATCTTGACCAACTCGGTCAAATTTTGGTCGAGACCAACACGACCGAATTTTGACCGGAGCCGACTTGACTGAATTCGGCCAAATTTCGGTCGTGGCCGACTCGGTTGAATACAGCCAAATTTTGATCGTGACCGACTCATTTGAATACGACCAAATTTCATCGTAGGTCATCTCAGCCGAATACATCCAAATTTGGGCCAGGGCCGACTCGACCAAATCTTATTCGGGGCCAACTCGATTGAATTCTACCAAATTTTGACTAGAGCTAACTAGGCTGAATATAACCAAATCTGGTCGCGATTGTTTCGACCGAATACAGTCAAATTTTGTCTAGGTCGACTCAGCCCAATGCAGTCAAATTTGGGTAGGGATGAACTCAACCGAATACTTCCAAATTTTGTCCAGGATCAGCTGCGCCAAATTTCGATCGGGACCGACTTGACTGAATTTGGCTGAATTCGGCCAAATTTCGTATAGGATCACGCCAACTCAATCAAATACGACTAAATTTGGGTTAATCCGTCTCAACATTTAACCTAACCAAACCAAAAATATAAATTGAAAATTTGTATTGGATATTTTAGATTATCCATTTTGAAAATCTAGATTTAGAGAATGAATATCCAATCTATAAAATATATAAAATGTAGATCAAATTGATATCCAGGCCAATAAAATGAATTTTAAATAGATTGAATTTTTAATAAAATGAATATTAAATGGATTAAATCATAGAAAAAGTAAATTAAATGATGAAAATTGGATTTTTGTCTTTTTACTATTTTGTAAATTCTAATGGAGTAGTTGGAACGAAAATGATGATAATTTCCTACAAAAATCATTTAACAACACAATTTTTACTTTTATTACGTCACATGTTTTATAACAAGAAAAAAAACTTTTTCTATCATTGTTATAGTCAAGAGCAAAATCGTACTACATAAAAATAAAATAAATCAATAGCAAGTACTTGTATTAGAGTTTAAACAAATTTATTTTAAAAGAGGGATTTGTTCCTTTCAAACATGCAAATTCAACGTTGTTATAATATATCTTAATTATATAAGTCTCAAATTGATTATCAAAGCATGACCAAATCAATTGCAAAAATTAATGTGGATAAACTTTGCAGAATTTTATCAGCTTGAAGATCCATATCACAAAAGTATAAAATATTTCAACATGTCATTTAATACGTTTCGAAAACGTCAACGTATTACCAAAACAAATCCCATAGCGCAATTTGTAGACAAAGAATATTAACAAAATTAGGGTGTGAACTTAGATATATGAGTTTGGGAATAGCAACTCCGATTGGGCCTTCCTTTGTACACGGTCTTCGTTTAACCGGTGAGAAAGAAAACGTTTCCCCTTCTGCAGGTCTTGCTTCAGATCCCAATTTTCCAACACATTCTTCCCTTGGTCATGAATAATACCATTGCTTCAACCCTCCAACTTCATTCTCCTTCACCTTCCTTCAGATTCCGCAGATAGAGCCGCACACGAAGAGACACAACTTTCTCTCTCTCTGCATTATGGATTCTCCCTTTCCGCTTCTGCTTCTGCTCTTCCTCTGCCTCTCTCCCATTCCTTCATTCTCCATTGAGAATTTCCACCAAGCGTGAGTATTGCTTAATTCTCCATTCCTTTCGCTTTCTGCCATATTCAACTTCTATTCAGCTCTCTTTCCTATTTCCGAGATCTGAGCCTCCAAAACTTTGTTTTTCTTCACCTTTTAGATCCTTGATATGCTTACATTGTTTTCCGCAATGCTAAAACTGTTTCACACAAACAGGAAGGGTGATGGCAGGGATTTTTGCCAGTAACGTGTGAGATATGTTGATTGTACGTTGACTTGTAGGCATGCTGAATAATTCAGAACACGAATATAAGGAAAAGAGACACTACAGACTTGTGGCCACAACGAGAGAGAGAGCATTTTCGAATTTGTGCTTTCCCTCAGATGTGTGTTGATATTTGTAGATTTAGTACGGTGTTGTTTTCGCATTAGAGTTGTGCCAACGATAACGTGCACTGTGTGCGTATATCCGTTTGGAGTATGGGACTCGTTTGTTGTTATTATTAATGATTTATGCATGTAGTGAACAACTTTCTTTGATCTATTGTTATTCTTTGTCTGTTCCCAAACGTGGTTTTAGTGACCTTCTCTAGGGCGTTGTACTGCTGAGTTTCTTTCTTTTCCTTATGTGGAGTGCGTTTTTAATTTTGGTTTCACGTTGTGGGGAATTTTACTTATTCTTGCCATTTTTTGTATGCGCAGCTTTCCCATTGTGGAACCTGATCCTGGTCACACAAAACTTCGTCTTTCAAGAGAAGGTTTGGAGGCTATCGAGAGAATAACCAACCCCATTGCTGCAGTGGCGGTATGTTTTACTGAAACTGTAAAGCTTGCTTTATCTGTGTTTTAGACTTACGCCTGCTGTTTATGCGGATGAGTGTCATCCTTGTTGACAATTCCTTACTACTGTGTTTGTCACATAAGGCTGATAAATATGTAAACATTTGATCTATTTTGTTTGTTCTAACACTTGATAGGCAGCAGTAGGCCGTAGATTCTACTTGAAACATGAATGTAATGTTAAAGGCATTTGGCCTTCTGCACTTGATACAGAGTGTGGTCATATAAAGATATTTGAATGAATTAATCTTTTAAGAATTATTCCTGTACAAGTGTTTTTCTAAGTGTGGATGTTTTGATATTTCATAAATTAAGATGATCATTTCCTTCCCTATAAGATGAGACAAAAAAACTTCTCAAGAGATTAAAATTTATGGAAGGTTCAAAAACTACACATGTTGATGATCCAGTCTCTCCCCGCCTCCATATGCTGTGAGTCTTGATATTTGTTCCCTAAACTATTTTCAGTTTTACACTTCGTCTTCAAATCCGGACCATCAGGTCATATTATGAGAGGAAAGGACAAAATCAATTATGTTAAGATCCTCTGTCGTTCATGTAGGGTCCATCAATTTTGCTAGTGTCTCTCTCTTATGACATGGACATGGACATGAGTACCTTACATTACCCTCCCATCTTAGTAAGTAATGTGAGAGAATCGTAATCATTTATCTTTTCAAGAGTGTTTAAATAGTTTAAATGCTAGGTAAGTGTAAGTCTACCAGTTCAGGAGTGAAGCCATATTTGTCATTTTTCATTCCTTTCCCCTCATTGTATTTTTGTCTGTGATTGAATTGTTTTATTGTGTTATAGTTTCACTATAGGAACCTATATAACTGCTTCCTAATTGATAATTATTTTAATGTTATTGGTAATCACACAACATCAATTTTTATTAGTGATTCATACTGAAGTAAACTTGCGCAGTATTGAAGAAATGTTGTTAATTCACTGTCTACCTCTTTATGGGCTCAGCTTTTATCTTTTTATGGTTCTTTTTATCAGGTGATTGGGCCGTATCGTTCTGGAAAATCTTTTTTGCTTAATCAACTTCTCTCTCTTTCTTGTTACGAAGGTGTATCTTTTATAGCTACTAGATTTTTCCCACAATACCCATATTTTGGGATTGTTTTGGAATATATGTTTGGTTGAAAGGTTTAACGTGATATTTTTATTTTGCTAGGATTTGGTGTTGGGCACATGCGTGACACCAAGACAAAAGGTAGGTAGAGATTGCCATTTTTCGTATGATATACTTAATTGGATATAGTATTTTGAAATATATTTTTAATCTTTTGGTTCACTCGTTCAGGAATATGGGTTTGGGGAACACCTATAGATTTGGACATTAATGGAGTAAGAACTTCTGTCTTTTACCTTGACACCGAAGGATTTGAAAGTGTGGGGAAGTCCAATGTATATGATGATCGGTAATTGCTTTTTGAGCATGCATGCTGTTTTCTGTGTTGAATGGTATGTGTGATTTTTTTGTTGACTTTCTTTTGCAGGATATTTGCTCTGGCAACTGTCTTGAGTTCTGTGCTTATATATAATTTGCCTGAGACGGTTAGTAATTGCTGTCATCTCCCAATTTCTTGTTTATTGCTGGTGTTTATCATGTAATGTCAAATGCACAACAGAATTGGTATCAGGGATGCTTTTAAAGCGAGGATACTGAGTATGGGTTGGAGAAAGGATTTGGGAACCCATGAAATTGAAGCATGTGCACTCATTAAATTTATATATTAATAATTTGATGACTGATTCTAATATTATAAATACTCCTATGATGTACTAGATTGGTTATATTTAGGGTTTTACAATGTTTAGACTTCTGTAGATTTGCTAGGATTTCTAGACACCTAATAAAAACTAAAGCTAGAAATTACCCAGTTCCCAAATATTAGCTGTTATTTTGAATATATACTGTGTTGAGAACTATATTGATAATTAGTTAGTTTGAACTTTGGGCAATGTACATTTAAGTACAAGAGGGAAATACTTTGAAATACCAGAGTGAGAGAGAGAGAGGTGTCTTTCTCTCCTTCCTTCTTGGCTTCCGGTTTTGTGACTTCTAACCAGGTATCTCTGTTCACCCATTTTTTGGCCCACTTTCATCTACAAATTACCTTATTCCAATGTGGGCAGAATAAATATACCTGGTATTTACAATTCTAAAAATTTGTAACAAATTGGGCATTGCACCTTCTGTCTGAACGATTGAGAACAGATAAGTTTTTTGTTTTTGAATAAAATGTTCTGATATCAAGTTTCAACTTGTTAGAAACTGAATAGTCTTGAACTCTTCAATTTTAGGTCAGACTGAAATGTTAATTTTGTGTGTTCAGATACGTGAAGCTGACATCTCTAGACTCTCTTTTGCGGTCGAGCTAGCTGAAGAATTTTATGGGAGGTCTGCATTTTGATAAACTTTTTGTTTGTTATTGATAATTTTATCTTGAATTATCAATGCTGCTCTCCCTGTCCCTTTAATATTGCTCTGTAAAACCACTTCTTTTGGGGTTAAGTCATAGTTACTAACTTGTTTGTTTAATTTGCAAATTTTTCTCATCCTAAATATGCAACTCCTGTGTGTTGAACAGAGTGAAGGTAAGCCAAGGCCTTAGAGTTGTTATCTAATATTCCTTTCTTTGTATTTTTTTAATGCAAACTTTGTCATTGATAAATTGATTTATATTTGAATGTTTGGATATTTTATAGGGTCAAGATGTTGCATTTGAACCTGCTAAGCTGTTATGGCTCATCCAACGTGATTTTTTACGTAAGTTAACTTGGTACAGAAATTGGAGACTTAGAGCTGAGGGAAAAACTTGCTTGAGAGTCAGCAAGTCAGGCTTGTAATTATATAATTACAATAAGACAAGATAGATCCCAAAAAATATGGAAAGAGTTATACATAATCAGGAAAATATTCGAGCCTAATTATGTATACAATGAAAATTAAAGGAGATATTTACAGCAAACAACAAATATTCTAACATCTCAGTATTCTCAGCCTTTATCAATCAAATTTACAAAGAAACTTGGTCCAATCTCTTACATCCCATATAATCTCAAGATAGTCCTTTAAGTTGGTGCATATAAGTTGCATACATCTAACTTGCTATGTATGTAAGACATTCTTTGCCTGTCAAGAAATTTGTAGTTTAAGCGGGTTGATAATTGGAACTAATAAAAGACATAATGGGATTAATCCAATTTTGTTTTATTTTTCTTGTGAAACAATACGAGTAGAAGCAATTTGCATTGTGAAAGGAACTTGGGTATTATAGGGTGTTCAAGTCCCACATTGAGTTGTATGGGATGCTCGGTAGAGTATTTAAGTGTTTGATTCTTCTCTCTTTATAGCTAGCTTTTGAGGGTGAGTTGCTCTTGTGCTTGGGTACTTGCTAATGGATATTGGAGCTGGTTGTCGGTGTCTAGCAAAAAGCTATCTATCAAGGGTTTTGATTAGTGTCATATAGTGAAAGCTGTCGAGATGTCAGCTCTTATGGGTGATGCTATGATAGGAACTTGGGTATCATGGAGGCCCAAGTCACTACTGGCAAAGCTAAAGACGAGTTGAGGATTCTGCTCTTTCTTGTGAACTTAAACCGAAGGAAAATTAGTTAGAATTTGGTTTTGGATGGTTCATAATTCTTATGATAGCCATGAAAAGTGTAGCTCGTGCAAATATTGTCTAGCTTTTCCACAATCTTAGATAGTTGATAATTGGTCATAAGGAATTTATATTCACCAATTACATACTGAGTCTATTGAAATATGGTGGAAGTCCATTTTCAGTCTTGTAGAGGGTGGCTAGGTTGAGAGCAACAACACAGCTGCTGGGTTTTACTACAATGAACACTTCATGATTTCTTTCCTTTCATAGCACATGGTTTTACAACGAATCCTTTGGTATTTTTGAATCAATGGACTGCCACAAATGTGACAAGTTGACAGTCAGCTCGTCCCATATTCAGAATACATAACCATGGAAACATTCTAGCCACAACGAAATATAACAAATGAGATTATTAATGGGAATCAATAAATAGTTGAACATAGCCTCAGCTTGTATCAATCATGTCCACAACGAAATCTCACAGGCAATGTCACATAATTTAGATAGAATCTGAAGAAGTTAATTAATAATTTTGTTACTCCTGTTTTATTTTCTATGACACGTCTTTTATCCCTCTTGTTCCCGGTCACCAATCTGCCATCCCATTAAATGCTTGAGTTAGTAATGGATTGTAGGCATCACATACCTTGTTACTGCACTTGTCAATTATTAGAGACATAATAAAATCATTCACAAGTCTTCACCTCACATATTAAGCTTTAGGATTGTTGGTCCTTGATATGATGTTAGAGCTTTTGATTAAGTAGCCAAAAGTTTGATCCTTGCAATCCATTTTTGTTTGAAATAAAATTTGAGTTTCGACATATGGTAAAAATAGGCTTGTGAATTGACTTCTTCTAGCTCAAAGTGCTTGCGTAAGCAGCCAGTTATATGTGAATGGACAAGAAATGTGATATTTTCCTTAATTGTCTACAGAAGGGAAATCGGTCCAAGAAATGGTGAATGAAGCTCTCAAAAGAGTCCCCAATACTGATGGTTTGTTTACACCACTTGTTTGCATAAAATTTACTTTTTCCATGGCATGGGTTTCCATTTGTTTTAAATTCATTGATCTGATGGAAGGTTTTCTTACTACTTAATTGCAGGGAACAAAAATATTGATGTGGTATTTTATCTTCTAAATTCAGTTTCCAATTATCAGTAAAATAGTACAGTCTGGGATTGAATATTTTCTATAACACTAAAAGTCAACTCCATCAGGTCAATCAAATCCGAGATTCATTGGCTGTTATGGGTGACAACAGCACTGCCTTTAGCTTACCGCAAGTATGTCCGGTCCCTTTGTTCAAATTTTCTTTGATTCCCTTCTTTTTCAACCCAAATTTGGTGTTCCTTATCTTGATTTCTGTTATATGGAGCTATGAGCGTAAATAAAATGGCATGAAGATGGAATCTATTGTAGTTATATATTAACTACCCTATTGTACGTCATATATGTGGCAAAGAAAAATAACAATGTTTTAAGTTTATCTGACAGTAACATGTTGCCTGTGTGGTTTTCTTCGAGCTATCACAAGAAAAATCTCGCGTATTCTGCTGTGGACACTATTGTCTTCTCATTTCAATGTCTTGATTTAGGATTTAGAAGATAAACTTACAAATGATATTAGTGTCCAAACTTGGACCATTAGGCGCATAACCATTTTTCATCCCTATTGTGTTATCTTCTGCTTAGTTCTGAAATGTATTTGAGGAGCACCAGTGGCAGGTTAAGCCTATAAGGCATAAAGGCTGAGTTCTTTATTTGTATTGTTATTTAACTGCTCTCTTTATTAGGATTGTGTCATTGGGAAAAACCTTTGGCTTTTTTGGTCATGAAGAATGATATTGTAGTATTGGAAGTAGTTTATTTCTGACAAACGAGTTTAGGTGTTTTCTCAATTAATAATTATATATAGTTTTTTTTTTTATTCACCTGTCTGGCATAGTAGTTGCCATCTATGTATGCATATTTCTTGATGGAAAGTTTATGAATATGTTATGTAGTCTTTAATTTTGATAAAACCATTTCTGAATTGATATATCTAATCGTCGAGGCTTGATGTTAACAGCCACATCTTCAGCGGACAAAGCTTTGTGATATGAAGGATATGGAGCTCGATCAATTATATGTCAAGAGAAGGGAGCAATTGAAAGAGCTTGTTGCTAGCATAATCTCTCCAAAGATTGTACAGGGAAAGACTCTAACTGGAAAGGAGTTTGTCTCCTTTTTAGAGCAGGTACTTCATTTTGGATGTTCCTATTAGAGGAGAGAGTAATAACAAATTGATCATAATTGTGTATGGAGTGAAGTATCAAAATATTTACAGAGTGTACACGTTTCTTTTAATAATAATCAATGGAGAAACTTTAAAGAAGACTCTGCATGTTCTTCGATCTCGTAATTATTGTACAATAGAATTTGCAGATCAATTACGTAGGACAAATGATGGCTGAATCATTCATTGTGATATGCTTCTCTTTTCATCCTTTATGTAATTATTGGTTTTCTTAAAGAGAATGAATCAATATGTGAAGCAGTTATACTTCAAGTTTTTGAATGTCTTCTGCAATTGTTTTCATTGGTGAGAGTATAATTAATTTATTCCTAATATTTTTCTAAACTTGACACTTAACGAGGTGCTCATATTTTACCGTTTTCTCTTTCTCTTACAAGAATCTTTATTTTGTGAGTATTTCACTCGTCATTTCTATTATGGTCAGATTTAGATTAATGATTAAATGAATTAATGCTTTTGATGTGACTTCATTCTGTGAATCTCCATTACACCACTTATTTTATCTTTTCATATTTAGATACTTGAAGCCTTGAACAAAGGAGAAATTCCATCAACAGGCTCTCTCGTTGAGGTTTTCAACAAGAATATTCTTGAGAAATGTCTGAAGTTATACAGTGAAAAGATGGCAACGGTAGTTCTACCTCTTACTGAGGAATCTCTGCAAGGGGCCCATAATAGGACTAAAGATGAAGTCCTGCAAGTTTTTGATCAGCAGCATTTTGGTCGTCACCATGCAAAGAAATCAGTTGTGCAGCTGGATGAAGAAATCCAACAGGTAGCGTTTGAATTATTATAGTAGGCTGAAGGCTCAAAATATCCTTGGTTTATTTCTGTTATTGAAGTTGTATTAGCAAAAGCTAGTTCAGTGGTTTTCTCTGTCAAATGTATTTTATGTTTTTAGTTTAAAATGGTTCTTTCCAAAATTAAATGAATTAAGTTAATAAATAAATTCTCTTTACTGGTATTTTATATGTTTGGAAAATAACAAAGATCTTGTGGGCTAATTGAATCTTATCATAGCGTGCACAGTGGTAGAGTCAGAACAGTGAGATTGTAAGGAATTGTACCTAGTAAAATATACCATATTAGGGTTATACTTGTTGATTTGGTGACTCTGGACATTTGCTCCGCTCTTCCCTGATCCTGGAATTCGAATCTGATGATTTAAACTTAAAATTTGTTGGGGATAATTATGCAGGTGTATAAGCATGTTGTTGTGCAAAATGAGCTTCAATCTTCAAAGCTGTGTGAAGGTCTGTACACCAGATGTGAGGACAAAATGGATCAACTTCAAGTTCTCAAACTTCCTTCCTTGGCAAAATTTAATGCAGGTTTCCTGCAATGCAATAATAGTTTTAAGCATGAATGTGTTGGACCTTCGAAAGCAAAATATGAGCAACGCATGATGAAGGTCTGATAAATTAACAGTGTTTTTTTTTCTCTCTAGTTTATCACTTGCGGGGGTTATGTTTGTCATTATTACCTTATGTATTTACTTGAACATCGGAGTTTAAGGTGTCTTATCTCAGTATACAAAAATAATTAATTTCATGTGTCTGTCTGTATCACTCTATTACCTGCAAGGCTTATTCTTTGTTATTATTACCTTTTGTATTTAACTTAACGTTGGAGTTCACAGCCTCATCTCAGTACGTAAAAATGATAATTTCGTATTTTCTGTCAGTCTGTGTCTCTATTCTTAGTGTAGGTAACAGTATTCCTTATATATTTCAAGTTGACCAGTTTGGCCATATTGGGCTTACTTAACATTAAAAATGGAACTATTGCAATTCTCCACGGAGTAACTAAATTTTGCTAATTCTTAATTTCCCTGAATGAGAGATTGGTTCAAATTCTTATGTTTTTTGTTGTAACTAATGGCTATGCAGATGTTGGGGAAGTCTCGGTCTCTGTTTATAAAGGATTACAACCAAAGACTCTTCAATTGGTTGGTGGCCTTCTCTCTAGTTATGGTAGTGATTGGCCGCTTTTTTATAAAATTCATTTTGATTGAAATTGGAGCATGGGCACTCTTCATATTTTTGGAGACATACACAAGAATGTTTTGGTCAGCAGAGGCACTTTACTATAACCCAGTTTGGCATTTCATAGTTGCAACTTGGGAAACTGTGGTTTACAGCCCTGTCCTGGATCTTGACAGGTAATTTGAACCTTTTCCTTTGCCTCCTCGAATTGAATTTATGTCAAAACCTTTGTATCAGTTGCTATTAAAATCCACTTTAGATATGATTGGTTAGTGTTAAATTTCTGCATTTCATTCATGCTAATGAAAAGTTGAAAGCAAGAAACCTAGGGGTGATAGAAAACATGTAAATGCATTAGTTTCACTTTCTTTTGCCCGAATTCCACCTTAGTTCGATTTTTCTATACATGATAATTGTTATTAAAAGTAATCTGTTCCATGCTTGTCTTTAACGATGATCACCTATCTTGTTTGAGTTTTTGTGCAATGATGGTATATTTGTATTGATATATAATACTTTTGGTGATAAAAACAGATGGGCTATTCCTATAGGTGCAGTGCTGTTTTTGTTTATTCTTTATTGGCGGTGTTTTGGGAAAAGGAAACATGGTTCCCAGTGGCTATTACCTTTATACAGAAACAATAAAAATGGTTCTAATCGACCACGAACAGACTAAATCTGTGATGATGGTTGCAGTTAGCGGCGTGTTTCAAGAGTTTGGCATGCTGCTCTGCAATTTGTTGTTCTATATGGCGAGCTATTTATTTTATTTTTACTTGGAGCTCGCTGGCCCCTTCATCTCGAAAAGGTTCTTCTGCCGACTGTAAAAAAAGGTGAACCGAGGGTGACTGACCTCTAAAGTAACTTCTACGACTTTGGCCCCTCACAGATGTTCTTTGTTGCCACAATGGCACTGTATCTGATTTTATTTCTGTATCATTTCCCAATTACTTATATAGGATTGTAGAGTAAATTACATGTTATATACAATGTGCTGTGCCACAATCATGTGTTGTCGTGTAAACTGGTAAATTTAAAGTAGAAAGGAAAAAATGTTTATTCTTTTTTCTTGTTTGCAGTTGGTAAGTAAGCGATCCCTGATATCACAACGTACTCGGGGGTTTATCCACGTTGCGGGATGGGGAATACCTCCACAGTTACATTCTTTTTGATGTTAGTAATTCAATACTGTAATTTCTGTAAAACTAGCATTAATGGTGTTATTAAATAAAAATCCTATAATATATATATATATA